>Ga0207890_1000036_pt1 | contig 132632 bp, 111 predicted proteins | sample LinPmetageLP48_FD_184059 | JGI IMG/M metagenome (GOLD analysis project Ga0207890, IMG submission 184059) | Marine viral communities from the Pacific Ocean - LP-48 (SPAdes) | ecosystem: Environmental > Aquatic > Marine > Oceanic | place: Pacific Ocean | collected 2011-06-13 | reverse complement strand
TTTGCTTGGTGACAATAGCGTTTTGGACCCACCTGACTCCATGCCGAACTCAGTAGTGAAACGAAACAGCGCCGATGATAGTGTAGCATTTGCTATGTGAAAGTAGGACATTACCAGGCTTCAAATTAAAGAAACCCGTTACAGCAATGTGACGGGTTTTTTGCTGTCTGGGATTTAGTAAATAGCCAAGAGCCCATGCCGAACTAAGTAGTGAAACAAAACAGCTCGAAGGCGAGCTCCGGCCAACGATAGTGTAGCATTTGCTATGTGACTTTCTACCGCTGTGGGCACTACGACACCACCAAGCTTCAAATTGTAGAGAGCCCGACTAGAAATAGTCGGGCTTTTTTACGTCTGAAGAAAAGTGAAATACACGTAATTAACATCCACTCACAGCAACATCCATCACCTAGGTCGGGCGAGCGCAGCGACTCCCGACGTTAAAATCACATCGGTAATAACTATAGTGTTCTTATTTCACGAGCTGGATTACCCGCTACTGCGGTATTAGACATTACATTTTTAGTTACTACAGATCCTGCACCCACAATACTATTTTCACCAATACTCACACCCGCTAAAATAATAGCGCCTGCGCCAATCCATACGTTATTGCCTAACGCGATAGGGGCTGCAAAGTTTTCTTTATTAAGCCTTTCTGCTGGATTAGTAGCATGTGACACAGATAAAAGCTGAACGTTCGGGCCTATTAAACAGTCATCACCTATGGTGATTGAGTAATTGGCTAATGGCGAATCTAGGAGTGTGCAATTAATATTTATAAAAGTACGATCACCAATAACTATTTGATTGCCATAATCGCAATGAAACCCTGACTCTATAATTACCCCTTCACCGCATTGCAAAAACAATTCTTTAATGCGCTTTAAATTACCTTTACTCGGGCTTTTATTAAATAGGCGACATATCTCACCAGTTTGTTTGCGTAGAGCTAAAAGCGTTTTATCTAAGCTGTTAAATACTTGCATTAAGGGTTCTTTGTTTAGTTAAGTGATACTACGACTATTTTACCTTTATTATTACTTGAAGAAAGCTGCTTTATTTTTGCTCGTTCACTTGCCATTTAGGTTGTTTCGTTTAAAATCGGATAACTTTCGAAATGAAACTTAATTCACGAGCTTTATGACTAAACGAAACACACAGCAGCGTCGTCACAATATACTGGTTCAAGTTAATGAATTAGGTGAAGTAGCCGTTGAAAAGTTAGCACAGCAGTTTCAAACATCTGAAGTAACCATTCGAAAAGATTTAACCTCGCTTGAAAAAAGTGGTTTATTACTTCGCCGCTATGGGGGGGCTATTGCACTGCCTAAAGAAATCGTTAGCGATGAAATAGATTCAAAGCGCAAAGTGGCTATAGCAAAAGCTGCAGCAACGCTTATAAAAGATCATAACCGCATTATTATTGATAGCGGGCGTACTACTGCTGCGATGATCCCCGAGCTTGCTGATAAGCGTGGGCTAGTTGTAATGACAAACGCAATTAAAGTAGCGAGTCGTTTATTAGCACTTGAGAACGAGCCAACACTTTTGATGACCGGTGGGACGTGGGATCCGCATTCTGAGTCGTTTCAGGGGCAAGTTGCCGAAAATGTATTATGCTCTTACGACTTCGATCAGCTCTTTATTGGTGCGGATGGTATAGATGTAAAACGTGGCACAACAACCTTTAATGAGTTAGTTGGTTTGAGCCAAGTAATGGCAAAAGCGGCTCGTGAAGTAATTGTAATGGTTGAATCAGATAAGATTGGCCGAAAAATACCAAATTTAGAATTACCGTGGAAAATAGTAACCACATTAATAACCGACGATGGCTTGGCAGACGAAAAGCGCAAAGCAATTGAGGCGTGTGGTGTAAAACTAATTTGCGCAGAGATTATTGAATAGTAACTACAAAGTGAGTTACTAGAATTAAAAAATTAATGGAGACACTATGTGTGGAATAGTTGGGGCAGTTGCAGAACGTCCAGTAAACAAAATTTTAGTTGAAGGCCTTAAACGTCTTGAATACCGTGGTTATGACTCAGCAGGCGTAGCATTGCTTGATGGCAACACACTTAATACTGTTAAAGCAGTAGGTAAAGTAGTAAACGTAGAAGCTGCACTTGAGAAAGCAGGCGTTAGCGGTCATACAGGTATTGCACACACTCGCTGGGCAACACATGGTAGCGTTACAGAAGAAAACGCACACCCGCATGTATCAAACAATCAGCTAGCACTCGTGCACAACGGTATTATTGAAAACCACGCTAGCTTACGCGCATCGCTTAAAGAAGAAGGTTACGAGTTTCTATCTGAAACCGATACCGAAGTAATGGTGCACTTAATTCATAAGCTTCGTAAGCAGCACACTAGTTTACTTGCAGCAGTACAGGCAGCTGTTAAGCAATTTGAAGGTGCGTTTGGTACAGTTGTATTTGATAAAGCAAACGACAACGAAATCATTGTAGCGCGCTCAGGTAGCCCTCTTGTTATTGGTTTAGGCCTTGGCGAAAACTTTATAGCGTCTGATCAGCTAGCACTATTACCTGTTACTCGTAGCTTCATCTTTTTAGAAGAAGGCGATGTAGCGCGTATTACACGTGATAAAGTAGAAATTTTTGACGAAAACGGCGACGCTGTAGAGCGTGAAGTGATTGAATCAAACATTACACAAGATGCATCAGGCAAAGGCGACTACCGCCACTACATGCTAAAAGAAATCTACGAGCAACCACTTGCGGTACGTAATACCCTTGAAGGGCGTTTAAACGACGACCGCGTAGCAATTGATGCCTTTGGCGAAAGCGCTCAGCAAATATTTAAAGACGTAAAACACGTGCAAATTATTGCCTGTGGCACGTCTTACCATTCAGGTATGGTTGCCCGTTATTGGCTTGAGCAATTTGCAGGCGTTAGCTGTAATGTAGAAATAGCTTCTGAATTTAGATACCGACAGTCGTTTGTTCATGAAAATAGCTTACTTGTTACTATTTCTCAATCGGGTGAAACTGCCGATACGCTAGCTGCATTACGCCTAGCTAAAGAGCAAGGTTACATGGCCTCAATGACCATTTGTAACGTACCTGGTTCATCGCTTGTACGCGAATCAGACCTTGCCTTTATGACCAAAGCTGGCGCTGAAATAGGCGTGGCTTCTACTAAAGCATTTACAACGCAATTAGTTGGTTTGTTAATGCTTACTGCGTCTATAGCTCAAGAAAAACAGCTTGATCAAAGTACTATTGTAAATGCTATAAAAGTACTACCTGCTAAGCTTGAAGAAACATTACTGCTTGCAGATGGCATTGCAGACCTTGCAGAAGAATTTGCCGACAAGCACCACTCATTGTTTTTAGGTCGTGGCTCACAATACCCAATCGCGATGGAAGGTGCGCTTAAACTTAAAGAGATTTCTTACATTCACGCAGAAGCCTACGCAGCGGGCGAGCTAAAACATGGCCCACTCGCACTTATTGATGCTGACATGCCAATTATTGTTGTAGCACCAAACAATGAGCTATTAGAAAAGCTTAAATCAAACGTAGAAGAAGTACGCGCACGTGGCGGCATTATTTACGTATTCGCAGATAAAGATTCACACTTTGAGTCAGACGACACAATGCGTGTAATCAACGTAAACCACACTGACGACATTATTGCGCCAATTGTTTACACACTGCCATTACAGTTACTGTCGTACTACGTAGCGGTAATTAAAGGTACTGACGTTGACCAACCTCGTAACTTAGCTAAATCTGTTACGGTTGAGTAAAATCAATAGGTTATTATTTATTAGTTAAAACTAAAAAGGCGCTCGATGCGCCTTTTTTTGTACCTCAAAGCCTGTTAGATTAAATAACACACTATTTTCTAAAGGATTAGCTATGCGTTTATTCACTGCTATTTTTATATGTAGCTTATTTATAGTTTCTAATAACACACTTGCAGAGCCTGATTTAAAACAGCAAACCATTAGCTATACGCAACAAACGCATACTATCAATTCATTAATTTTAAATGAGCTACGTACCGTTGTAGTTCAACTTCCAAAGAGTTACCAAGCTAATCCAAACAAAGTTTATCCAGTTATTTATCGCCTAGATGGCGCGGGTAACATACCGCTTATAAGTGCTGTAATGGATCGACTGCAAAATAATAATCGTGCGCCTGAGGTTATTATTGTCGCTATTGAAAACACCAATCGCTTAAGAGATTTATACCCCACAGTTAATAAAGAGCCACAAGGCCCGGTAGGTGAAGGCGGTGGTGCAGCAAGGTTTTTAGCATTTATTGAGCAAGAGCTTATGCCCTTAATTAATAAAAACTATCGTACGCATAACTTTAATGTGATTGCTGGGGGCTCAGCAGCAGGCGTGTTTGCACTTTATACTATGCAAGCTAACCCTGAGCTTTTCCAAGCGCATATTGCTTACAGCCCTGCCGTTTGGTGGAACTATGGCGCATCGGTAAAAAGTACAAAATCGTTTATAGCTAAAACAAAAGACCTGAATAACTACGTTTATATCAATATTGGCGAAGAAGCCGGCATAATGCGTGAAAGATACGATGAATTACAGCAATCACTGCAATCGCATAAAGTGCGAGAGCTACGCTTCTTTAGTAATGCGTTTGACGGTGTCTCGCATAACCTGACTTCCGTTGCTGGTGCATTTAATGCCTATCACAACTTATTTTTGCCTAAACAAATGCCCATAAGTGATTTAACTGACGATGTAGCCTCTATTGATGCTTATTATCAAAACTTATCTCAACAATGGGGCGAGCAGGTTGCGCCACCAGACCGCGCTGTTAGATCACTCGGTTATAACTTAACGGGCAGCAAGCAGTTTACCCGCGCTATAGAGGTGTTTAAGTACAATATAAAAAACTACCCAAAATCAGTCGATGCGCTTTCAGCCTTATCTTATGGCTATGAAATGCAGGGGGATACTCGTCAAGCGCTTGAAAATATGGAATCTGCTCTAGCAATTGCAGATGACTCATACCCTTATATAAATTACTTAAAAGAAACAAAAGCTAGACTACAAATAGCTTTAGGCAAAGACGAAACATAACCACTTTTTAATCCAACTCGATTGTTATATATTTAAAGAGAAAAGGGAGTAACAGCTTTTCTCTTTTTCTAAAACCACATTAAAATCACTAACCCCTACTTAACGGGTAATAAATACGCTAAAATTGCAGGCTATTTTAGTAATGAGCCCGCAAATTTTATGACCTCAGCCGCAAATCCTAGTAATTTCAACGAACTTGGCCTAATTCCAGAGCTAATTGCTCGATTGTCTGATCTTGAATACACACAACCTACACCTATTCAGGCACAAGCAATTCCGAGTATTTTGACGGGAAGTGACTTAATTGCGGGGGCAAATACTGGCTCAGGTAAAACAGCGACGTTTGCTTTACCTATGCTACAAACCCTATTTTTAGAGCAGGGCGCTAAAAATACTGCCAACAAAGGTAATTTTGTAACGGGGCTTATTTTAGTACCGACGCGTGAGCTTGCTACGCAAGTGGCAGATAGCGTTAAATCGTATTCTGCTAACTTTAATGGCGCAATTAAAACGGTGGCCGTGTTTGGTGGTGTGTCGGTTAATACACAAATGCAGGCACTGCGCGGCGGCGCCGATATTATTGTTGCAACGCCAGGTCGTTTGCTTGATTTAATCTCAAGCAATGCTATTAAGCTCGATAAAGTGACGACCTTAGTGCTTGATGAAGCCGACCGTATGCTAAGCCTTGGCTTTACCGAAGAGCTGGCTGATCTTTTAGCGTTAATGCCTGCTAAAAAACAAACCATGTTGTTTTCAGCGACCTTCCCAGAGCAAGTCACTCAATTAACGCAAGAACTGTTAACTAATCCTGTTGAAATACAAGTACAAAATAAAGATGAAAGCACACTTGTTCAACGCGTGTTTACGGTAAATAAAGGCGAAAAAACTACGGTTTTAGCGCATTTAATTAAAGCGCATAAATGGCGCCAAGCACTTATTTTTGTAAACGCTAAAAAAGACTGTGAGCACTTAGCGGGTAAGCTTGAAAAGCGTGGTATTAACGCACAGGTATTTCATGGTGATAAAGGCCAAAGTGAACGTACTCGCGTAATAGAAAAATTTAAAGCCGGTGAAATCGAAGTACTTATAGCCACCGATATAGCAGCCCGTGGTTTAGATATTGCCAAACTGCCTGTTGTTATTAACTTTAACTTACCGCGTAGCCCTTCTGATTACATGCACCGTATTGGTCGAAGCGGCCGTGCTGGTGAAGTAGGCTTAGCGCTTTCATTGGTTGATTATGAAGATTTGCATCACTTTAAAATAATCGAGAAGAAAAACAAACTACGTTTAGAGCGTGAAGAAGTAACCGGTTTTGCTGTAAACCAAGCTAATCTTGATGCTGCCGAGGCGCTTAAAAATGAAAAGCCAATGGCAAAACCAGAAGGCACAGGCAAGAAAAAGAAAAAAAATAAAGCCGATGATATAGATGATGATATAGATGATGTATGGAGTGGCTGGCGCCGTAAGTAACAATAGAGCTAAATAAATAGCTGTAAAAACCCGTAATTAGTTAACCTAATTACGGGTTTTTTGTTTTGTGGCTTTAACTTAAAGCGTTAGTTTTAAATTAATGGTCGTGATCTTCATCTTCTATTTCTTGTGCAATCCCTAACCAGGTAATGCTTGTAGGTGGAAAAGTTAACTCTAGCTCACTTTCAATTTCTAAGTCTTCAAGGTGTACTTGCACAACGTGCTGAGCAATCGGGTCGGCTACATAAGCAAACTGACCATTTTGCGCCACTGTCATACTAAAGCTCATTCCTTCGGGCATTGTGGTTACGTTTGCTTGAGTAATATCAACTTGGCCTTCAAGCTCCCAATGCATTTCGCCATCATGGTCGTGTGCGCTAAATACATTTAAAAAGCCTAAGCTGTCTAATATTAAAAAGTGCTCGCCATGGGCAGAAAAAGAGTACGATACAGCACTTGCGCCATCGGCTAGTTGCCATTCTAGTTCTTCCATTTGTGCTGTTGCTGGGTTAATAGTTACAATTACGGCTTCGCCGCCACCGTGGCCAGATGCTACGCCAATAAAGGTCTCGCTATCTTCGTGGCCATAAATACTACCAATGCGTAAATCGCCAACGGCTGCAATGTTCGCTATTTTTTCAGCTTCGTATTCATCATCGTGCTGGTGGGCTAATAACACACCATCGCTACAGCCAAATACTACGTAGTCGTGGTTTTGTGCCGCACCGTGTAAATCAGGACACGTCAGTTCTAAGGTTTGTTCAAGCTCGTATTCACCATCATGAAAGTGATAAACACCTACTTGGTCTGGCAGTACTTTAGCAACCGATGTGCTTTCGCTGTCATCACGGCGAAGTGTTGATAATAAATGCTCACCGCGTGGCTCTGCTACGCCGTGCATATTAATATCGTAGCTAATACCCGGTAGCGTTGCTGTGGCGCTGGTTATGTCGTTATCTGTTAATACTTCAACAGAGGCAACCGTGCCTGAATCTGCATCACCATCATAAAAAACAGCTAATTGCCCGTCGTGAGTTATTAAGTGAGTAGGGCGACTGCCGCTTGTTAACTCATAGCTGCTAGCCGCTGGTCTTTGCTCGTAATCGTGCAGGTGCTCGCCATGGTCTTCACGCCATAAACCACCATCAATAAAGCCTAAGTAATCTTGTGCTCTGCTTACAATAACGGCATAACGAAAATCAGGTGATGACGACAGCGTATTTGAATCATTCGTAAGGGTAAATGTTTCAAGCAGAGAGTTGTCATCTAGGTCATAAAAGCTGGCTTCGTTGCTGTTGCCTGCAAGCACAGCTAATCTGCCTAATGAATCAATTGTGTAGCCATCATCATGGTCGTGATCATCGTCATGATCGTGCCCATCCTCTACAACAATAGGATCTTTTTCTACAATATTGGTCTCTGCATCGCCACAGGCTGTAATAAATGTAGTGCTAATAGCCAGTGCAATAAGCTTTAATTTGTATAGTTTTTTCATGTTTATTTCCCTTAATTATAATTTTTTAATGCTTAAAAATAACCGCGAATACCTAGCGCAAAGCTACGCCCTGGACGTGGTGCTATATCTTTTACAAACGAGCTGTGCACGCGTGCTTCTGTATCTGTTAAGTTGGTACCTCGTAGGTACACAGACATATCTTGGTTTAATACTGAAAGGTCGTAAGAGATGCTTGCATCAACCAATGTGTAACCGTCTGTGGCTGTTTCTTGTGGGGCTGTGCGGCCTTGCTTTTGATAGCGAGTAACGTGAATATGCGCACTTAATTTATCTGTTTGATAGCTTAGCTCGCTGCCAAAACGAAGCGGTGGAGTACGGGGTAAATCGCCGCCGTCTTTAAGGCGTGCACGAACGTAATCTGAGAATAAATCGACTTTAAATTCATCGGTTAATTGCCACGCAATTTGCGCTTCAAACCCGTGTAAAATTACGTCGTCTGTTTTAAATAAATAAACCGGCAGTTCTGATGAATGGTCGTGTTCGTCAGCCCCTTCTTCTTCATCGCCATGGTCGTGGCCACTTTCGGCGAATAAACCGGTGTCTATTTGGTAATAGTAATTATCTACTTGGTTGTAAAAGGCATTTAAAATAAAGCCAACATCCCCTTGGGTTTTACGCAGGGTTAAATCGATATTATTGGCTGTTTCCAAATCAATTGCTTGATCAGATAAACCCAAATGACCGTCTTCATCTAAATCAAATAGTGCACCTACTTCGTAAGTGCCAGTACCAATGTGTGGCCCAAACGATAACAATTCAGAGGCAGAGGGCGCACGTTCAGAGCGCGATACCGAAAGGCCTAAGTTATAGTTAGGTGTAAAATCCCATACTACGCCTGCCGATAAACTGATAGGGGTAAATTCATGCTCTACGTCAAATACGCGCGTAATTTCTGCACTTTCTTCGTGGTTGTGTTCGTCGGCTTCTTCTGTTTCATCGTGTGCGTGAGCGTCAATATTTGGCAGTAATACGTCGCCTGCTTCAATGGTTACACGCTCTATACGCCCACCTACTTGCACTAAAAAATCACCAAAGTGTCTTTCTTCCATTAGTGCTACAGCAAAGCTTTCGGTTTCTGATGGAGGTGTAAAGGCCTCTTCACCTTGTGCTTCAACATCGCTTTGTTTGTAATGAAAGCTAATGCCGCCATTCCACTCGCTAAATTGGTTATGTAGTAGGTCTATACGTAATTCGTTTGTTTCGTTTTTAAAAGTAGTGCCTACAGCGCCACCTTCAATTTCAGCGTGTTCGTAGTCGGTATGGCCAGCGCGCAGGTTTACTTTGTTTAGCCATTTATTATCTAGGTTGTACTCACCTAATAATTGCACCTTAGTTTGCTCTAAATCAGCAAATACGCTTTCTTCGTCGTCGCTGTGTTCTTCCTCTTCTTCCTCGCCGTGCGTATGGCCTGGAATGCCGTATTGACGATTAAATTGCTCTACTGCTAAGCCAATAAAGCCGTTATCCATTAAATAGCTAGCGCCAACAGTAAAACCGTCAGACTCTTCATTACTGTTTTCAACAGTGTAATCGCCGCGATGCTCTTCACCGTCGCTATCTATATCGGCAGCTACAGGCACCTCGTAGTCATCGGCCTCACGCCAAAATGCATCGGCGTAAAAAGCCACCGAGTCTGTGCCTGTGGTGGCATTAAACGAGGCTACTTTTTGGTTATCTACCGAGTTATGTTCTACGTTCCACTCGCCGCGTGTTGTGCTATCGGTTGGTACTCGGCTATCTACTACATTAACCACACCACCAATCGCTCCGCTACCATAAAACAGTGTTGCAGGGCCGCGTAATACTTCAATTTGTTGTGCGGTAGATGCTTCTGATGCAACAGAGTGATCGGGGCCAACGCGCGACACATCGCTTACATCAAGGCCATTTTGAGTTATCAGTACACGCGGGCCGCTTAAACCACGAATAATTGGTGTACTGGCTACTTTACCGTGAAAGTTAGTATTAACGCCTGGGAGTTTTTCAAGGCTGTCGCCAAGTGTTGCAGCTTGTTGGCGCCTTAGTTGTTCGCCAGATAAAACGCTAACTGGTGAGGCAGATTCCATTGCCGACATATGAATAGGGGTTGCTTCAATATCAATAACTTCAATAGGCGAGCGCTTTAAATTAAACGTAACCGATTGGTTTTCATCATTCGTTATTGTTATATCGCGATGAAGATGCGCATAGCCAGGGGCTACAACGTGAAGTTCTTTTAAGCCATTGTTTAGTTCTGCTATAAAAAATTTACCGTTTTCGTCGGTGGTGACTTTAAGGTCTGAGCCTTCAACTTCTATGGTTGCATTGGTAACTATTTTACCTTGATTGTTTAAAACAACGCCTTCAATTGTGGATGCCAGCACACTTGCTGGTAATAAAGCTGCGATGAGAACAGCTAATTGTGATCTAGGTTTCATTTGACTACCTTGTTGGATGTTATATTATATCAATTATGCGAGAAATGTTATAATGTATCAATAGTAATTAACTGTTGTTACTAAAATGTCTCCTTGAAGGTAACGCTTTTGAGTAGAGGCACTAATTTAGTAGAGGAAATAATGAAGTCGAGTCAAAGTGTTATGGATCGTATGGCGATCGGGTTATCGTTAATGTGTACAGTACATTGTTTTGCAACCCCGGTTATTTTAGCGCTATTGCCAAGCTTTGCTGTACTGCAAATAGATAGTGAACAATTTCATTTATGGATTCTTGCAGCTGTATTACCCACCAGTTTATTAGCATTGAGCTTAGGCTGTAAAAAGCACAAGCGTAAACGTTACATGGCCTGCGGCGTTATTGGACTGTCTTTTATGATATGTGCGGTATTGCTAGGGCATGAAATAGCCGAAAAAGCGCTAACCTTAATAGGCTCAGCGTTTATTGCTGTGGCTCATTGGTTTAATTACCAACAATGCCTTAAACAAAATGATGATAATTGCCCGTGTTCAGGTAGCAAATTAGATCAAATGGTTTAACGTTTAGTTGTTGCTGGTGGTATGGCTACGTCGGCTAAATTAATACTGATTTATTTTAAATACTAAGGCTTCTTTGTTTTAAAGGGCGACCTCTTTCATGCTGTAGTAACATGCTCAGTAATAGTAAATAAGGCCTCATAATATGAGGCCTTAAAATGTTACTAATTCACTTTAACTGTTTCGGAATTTATACTCTCATATTGCTCAAGTGTTTTTATTTGATTCACACCTTTTAGCTGCATCATTAATTGCTTAACTAAGATCATGTAAATAAACATCATTGGTAGGCCTGCTACAACGCAGAGTGACTTAATAGTGTCTATTCCGCCACCGCATAAAAATACGCTAAAACTAATGAGCGCAATTGCACCAGCCCATAGAAGCTTAACTTTATGATCGGGATCGCCATTTAGTTCTAGCTTATTAGTTGTCAACATAGCGGTGGCAACGCTTGCGCTTGACATAGTCGTTAGCATTAAAAAAAATTGAATAATCAAAAATAATACTAAGCCAATATTACCCGATGGTAGAGTTTGAATTAGTGAAACTACTGCAAACGTTAAACCGCCTTCGCTCATCCATTGTTGAACAGGTAAGCCATCAATTAATTGTGCCCATACTGCATAACCACCAAAGATTGATATAAAGAATGCACAACCGAGTGAACCCATCGAGATAGTGTACAAAATAACTTCTTTAATAGTACGTCCACGCGAAATGCGGGTAATAAAAAGTCCCATCATAATTAAATAAGCGTAGTACCAAAACCAATAGTATTGAGTCCACGATTGCGAAAAACCACTTTTTTGAACTGGGTCGGTCCAAAGTGACATTCTAAAAAAGTTATCAAGCATGACACCTATTGAGTCGGTAAAGTTATTTAAAATAAACTGAGAGTCAGCCACAAGTAATACAAATAAGGCAAAACATATTGCTGCTACAACCGTATAGTCGGACACTTTACTAATGCCTTTTTTAAAGCCAACAAGCATTACCGCAACAAGCATTAAAACAAATAATAAAATAATACTGCCTTGGAGTAATAAGCTGTTTTTAATTCCTAATAATGCAGAAACGCCAGTACTAAGCAACGATACAGTAAGTGCTAGTGAGCTTGCAAAAGCTGCGAGGGTGCCAAAAATTGCAAGTAAATCGATTGCTTTAGCAATAATAGGATTGCTGCCTACTACAGGTTCGCAAAGGGTAGAGAGCTTTAAAGTACGTTTTTTTTGTACGTAAAACGCGTACGCAAACGGGATTGCCGGAAAGCAGTAAATGGCCCAGCCAGTCACGCCCCAATGAAAAATAGAATAAGTAACAGACCAAGCTGCTGCTGCGTAGCTATTTGGTTCGGCAAAAAGTGGTGGCGATTGCAAATAATACATCGGCTCACCAATTCCCCAATATATAAGAGAAGCACCTACACCTGCGGTAAAAATCATACCGCCGTACGAAAAGTTAGAGTGCTCTTTTTTTTCTTCACCTAATCTAATAGATCCGTACTTTGAAAAAGCTAACCAAAATAAAAAACCAACTAAAGCCAAGCTCACAAGTTCTACTAACCAACCAAACCAGCCTGTTACAAAATGCATAGCGTTGCTTGCTAATAATTGTGATTGCTCTGGATATAAAGTTGAGATAACTAATAAGGTAATTACTAATGTAATTGCAGGAATAGCCAGCTCAAAGTTAAGGTTTTTCAATGGCGTTTCTCCATTGTACGAGTGCTTCGATATGGCTTGGATTAATTCCGCAGCAACCACCAATAATATTTGCGCCAAGGCTATGCCATTGTTTTGCAAACTCAAGATACTCGTTAGGAGATAAATCACGGTAGTCTTGCACTGCTTCATTTGCTTTGTGAGCACTTGAAATAGGAGTAAAGCTGTTAGCAAATGCGCCTAACGATACTTTTTTATTTTGCTTAGTTAATACGTTATTAGTATCACGCAGTGCTTGCTCAATAACTTCAGGGATAGAGCAATTAAAGAAAATACCTGCAATGTTTTGCTGCTCAAGTAGTGCGGTTATGGCATCGGTTACCAGCTCACCTGAACGAAGCGTCGCCTGCTCAGTTACTTCGTCACTTAGGGTAAATGCGTAATAACATGGCTTAGTTGAGCCTTTAAGTACGCTTGCCATTACTTGTGCTTCTTCAATACTCGATATTGTTTCGCCAAGCCATAAATCTACATGGGGATTTTGCGCATTGTATAAGGTATTTAAAATAGTAAAGGCACGTTTACTTTCAAATAAATCGGGGCGATATGAACCAAATGCAGGGGGTAATGACCCTGCAACTAATACACTTTGTTTAGCGTTTTGAGCTACTTCTTTAGCAATAAGCGCCGCTTGCTCTGCGAGTAATGCACCTTGGTTTTCGTAGCATTCTTCACCTAAATGAAAGGGCACACAGGCATAACTATTAACCGTAATTATTTCAGCGCCTGCATCTATAAAGCCTTGGTGAGCTTGTGCTACAAAGTGTGGGGCTTCTATTAGTGCTTGTGCACTCCACAGTGGCTGTGAGAACGGTGCGCCAATGCGCTTAAGTTCACGTCCCATGCCGCCATCTAAAATTGTTACCTTTTTCACTTATGGACTTCTATATGTCTAAATAATATGGCGCTATTCAAACATATTTTTTAAAAAATCATAATGAAACTTCATCAGGTTGGGCATGAAAAAAGCTCAACCTATTAAAAGGGCACAAAAAAAGCGACTACCCAATATGGTGTCGCTTTTTTAGTAAGTAGTATTAGCTTACTTATAAAAGGCTTCAACAGTGCCTTTTCTTGTAAGTAAAAGTGGTTGTCCGCGACGATCAAGGCCTTTTGGAGATGCAAACTTTATCCAACCTTCGCTGATGCAGTATTCTTCAACATCAAAACGCTCTTTGCCGTTGAACGTGATACCAATATCATGTTCAAAAACTTCTTCCACATGATGCGGGCTACGTGGATTAATAGAAAGGCGATCTGGTAAAGCAGGTTTTGCGGTAGTGTCGTTCATGGTCATATTCTATATTGAATGAAGTATGCGCTATTGTAGGCAATACAAAGCTTTCGCTCAAGAGAGATAGTAGTAAATGTGTTTAAAAATGCACTAATTAATGAGTTGCGGATACAAATGAGATGGCGCTTGGAAAATATGTATAGAAGGGGATTTTGACGATATTTGACTAAAAATTATATAGATAAGTATATTAATGGGCTATTGCTAACCCATTAAATTGTGTAGCAATTAGATGCTAACGATGTTTTCAGCTTGTGGACCTTTTTGACCTTGAGTAACAGTAAACTGTAAACGTTGGCCTTCAGCTAGAGTTTTGAAACCGTCGCTAGAGATTGCGCTGAAATGTGCGAAAACATCAGGACCAGATTCTTGCTCGATAAAACCAAAACCTTTTGCTTCGTTAAACCATTTTACTGAACCAGTAGTTGTATTAGACATAATATGTATCCTAAAAAATTAATATAAGTGTGCCTGAAAAGAGGCGATTGAGCCGGAAAAAATAGTTAACTTGAGGATATCGCGTAGGATTATTACTAAAACAACTCGGTACTAACAAATAAAACAAAACTTCTTTCAAACTAGTATTCAAAATGGGTTATTGCTAACCCATTAAATTGTGTAGCAATTAGATGCTAACAATGTTCTCGGCTTGTGGGCCTTTTTGACCTTGAGTAACAGTAAACTGTACACGTTGGCCTTCAGCTAAAGTTTTGAAACCGTCGCCAGAGATTGCGCTGAAATGTGCGAAAACATCAGGACCAGATTCTTGCTCGATAAAACCAAAACCTTTTGCTTCGTTAAACCATTTTACTGAACCAGTAGTTGTATTAGACATAATATGTATCCTAAAAAATTAATATAAGTGTGCCTGAAAAGAGGCGATTGAGCCGGAAAAAATAGTTAACTTGAGGATATCGCGTAGGATTATTACTAAAACAACTCGGTACTAACAAATAAAACAAAACTTCTTTCAAACTAGTATTCAAAATGGGTTATTGCTAACCCATTAAATTGTGTAGCAATTAGATGCTAACAATGTTCTCGGCTTGTGGGCCTTTTTGACCTTGAGTAACAGTAAACTGTACACGTTGGCCTTCAGCTAAAGTTTTGAAACCGTCGCCAGAGATTGCGCTGAAATGTGCGAAAACATCAGGACCAGATTCTTGCTCGATGAAACCAAAACCTTTTGCTTCGTTGAAAAATTTAACTGTACCAGTTGTAGTTGTAGACATAATAGTATCCTAAGGATTAATAAAAGTGCGCCTTAAATTAGGCAATTTAACAGGAAGAAAACATACATTTAACTGAGGATAACGCGAAGGATTATTACTAAAACAACGTGGTACTTACAAATAAATAGGGTTTTCTGTCAACCCGATGCGAGGCAGGATAACAGTAAATTAAAGTATATACCAAGCCCTATTGTAAATTTATTTTAGAGTAAGTACTTTATTTGTTTGTTGTTTTTTTAACTAACTAGTTATGATTAAGATGATATTTTATACTTTTAAAATAAAGGTAAGCTTTGTTTAATCAATGCGTTAAGCTTGTTTTTGTGCGTAGTTTTAGAGTAGGCAAAATACAGCTTTTAATTGGTTGAAACATGACCTAATTACCTACTAAATTTTTTTAGATATACCCTAAATAATGTAATTCTTTAGCTCCAAATTACAAATCCAAGTATTAATAACGCAATCCAAAGTGTTTCAGCCACAATTAAAATAATGGGTTTCATACCTACTTCGGTTAGTTTTCCTAAATTAGTTTTCATACCTATGGCTGAAATAGCAGCAATTAAAAAGAACTGCGAAAGTTCGTTAGCGGTTTCAAGTACTATTGTAGGGAGTGAAAAGCAGCTATTTATTACCATAAGTATTACAAAGCCAATTAAAAAACCAGGTACTTTAGGTAGCTCTCCGTGTTTTTCTTTATTTGAGTGATTAATAACAACCATCATAATAAGCACAACGGGTAGTAGCATAGCAACACGAACGAGCTTAGTTAGGGTTGCTATATCGCCTGTCTCGGGTGATACCGAATAACCTGCACCCACTACCTGGGCTACATCATGTATTGTGCCACCTAAAAATACGCCTGCATTATGGGCGTCAAACTCAAGATAATTAACCACAATAGGGTAGAGGATCATAGCGATAGTCGACATAGCTGTTACGCCAATAACGGTTAATAGGGTATCGCGTTCTTTATGTTCGCTGTTTGGCATAATAGACGAGATAGCCAGCGCAGCAGACGCTCCACAAATAGCAACCGAGCCACCTGTTAGTGCACCAAAGCGTTTTTGTAAGCCAAATACGCGCGCTAGCACTACACCTAAAATAATAGTGGTAAATATGGCGCCCGCTAACATAAGTGCTGTTTGCCAACCCAGTGTTACTAAATCTCCCAGTGCTATGCGTGTGCCTAGCAGTACTATACCGACGCGCAAAACCGTGGTACCAGTAAAGTCGATACCTTTGGCGCAAGGGCTATCGCTTTGATACAAAAATGAGACTGCCATACCCAGTAACAAAGCAAACAGCATGGCTGGCGCGCCGTAATGCTCACTCAAGAATAAAGCGGCAAGGCCAGTCATTGCAGCAATGCTGGCGCCTTGCCATAAAGGTGATATTTTACTGCTTAATTTACCACTTAAGCGCTGCATTACGCTTTAGCTGCGGTAAGTGCTACTAACACTTGGCGTTTACGTTCACCTGTAAAAGGGCGACGACCATGCATAGCCATTTCGTTATCAACTAAAGCAACGTCACCGTCTTGCCATGCAAGATCAAAGGTAAATACTTTAGAAAGCTCAACAATTTTATCAAGTCCTGCTTTAGGTATTGCACTACCATCGCCAAAAGTAATGGCGATTGATGGATTTTCGCGTACACCTTTCCAGCCCATGTAAGCGGCAATCAGTTGGTTATAAAAAACCTGTACGTTATTTTCAAGAGTTACTACAGCAGGCAGTACCGGTGTAACGGCTTTTAGCGAGCCGTCTTCAAGCCATTCCCACTCGTAACCAAGTTCGGTTAATTTATTATGTGCTTCGTCTTTGGTTTCTACACTTAGCGTACTTTTCCAGCTTCGGCCTTGGCCTGATGTTGCGTCGTCAGCGGCTGGCATATAGGTGGTATATTTTAGGCCTTTGTGTTCAAAGTCATGGGCAAGCTTGCTGTCGTATTCTTTTAACGCACTAAATAATTTATCTGATCGGCAAAGAGGTGTAGCACCGCCTTCTTCAGCGGCCGATTTACAAAAAAAGAACAACTTACTTGGCGAAATAGGCGTTTGCGCCATTTCGTGATGCAAGTATATTTCTACATCTTTAGGCGCTTCGTTAGCTGTAAATACACGTTCGGTAAAATTAATTCGTACCGCGTTAGACAGTGACTCTTTATAGGTAAAGTTTGTGTAGTCAAACCCGGCTGAAAAAGTATCAAAGGTTTCGGCACTATTTATAGGAAAGCCGCGAAACAACACAGCACCTGAGCTGCGAAGTTTTTTAGCCAATTCACTTTTATTTGCGCGAATGAAAGCTACCGCTTCTTCAACGGTGCTGGCGTTATTGTTATTAACCACAATGCACGGAAAAACCGAGTCATCAAACGTTAATTGAGTTGGCACTGAGGCGTAGTTAATTTCGGTAGCTGACATTTTATTATCCTAATCGTAAATTGGGTGAAAACGGTTAAAGGCAGCTTCACAAAAGTGCCCAGGGTCGTTAAACCGGCGATTACTGTTAAGCGCAGAAATTTGCGCCATTTCTTGCTCTGTTAATTCAAAATCAAACAGTGCGAGATTTTCTTTCATGCGTTCAAGTTTTGAGGTTTTTGGAATAATGGCAGTGCCGCGTTGCACGCCCCAGCGAAGAACTACTTGTGCTGGCGTTTTGCCATGATTGCGTGCAGCCGCTTTAACAACGCTTTGCTCAAGAACTGATTCAGCTTTATCAGCCATTTCTAGCTCAAGGTATGAAAGCGCACCCAGTGGTGAAAACGCAGTAACCGGAATATCGTACTGCTTTGCGAGTCTTACTAATCGCTCTTGCGTTAAATAAGGGTGCGACTCAATTTGCAACATAGCGGGTTTGATATTTGCGTAGGTCATTAAATCGTGAAGCAGTGCGCTTGAGTAATTACATACCCCAATGCGTTTTGCTTTGTTGTTGTGTACTTGTTCTTCCATTGCTTGCCACGTTAAATACAATGGTACTTTTGAAAGCTCCATTTGTGGGTTTTGCGCCGTAGGGTCAACAAACCACTCTGGTGGATAGCGGGTTTCTATTGGCACAAATGTTTGCGCAATCGGAAAATGAATTAGGTATAAGTCTAGGTAATCTAGCTTTAAATCACTCAGTGTTTTATCAATCGCGAGGCCAACATGCTCTGGTGCATGAAAGGTATTCCACAGTTTTGATGTTACCCATAATTCTTCACGGGTACATAAGCCATCGTTTATTGCTTGGGCGATGCCATCGCCTACTTGCTCTTCGTTACCGTAGTCTGATGCGCAATCAAGATGGCGGTAACCCGCCTTAATGGCTTGGTATACCGTTTGTGCACAATCTTCTTGCGCGACTTTCCATAAACCGAACCCTACTGGAGGGATATTATTTAATGAACTCATTGGGAATTCCTGTTAAAAATGCATAATGACTTAGGTCTTGTATAAGACATAAGTTATTATACGAATCAAACAGTGTCAATACTGTGTTAACAGCAAAGCAGTAAATGGTTCAGTTAAAAAACCTACAGGCAGCCAAAAGGCAGCGTTTGCTGCCTTTAAAAAATATTTAATTATTATGCGCTAAAGTGGGTTTTTAGCACTAAACACGCTTTTAATTAATCAAGTTCAATTTGATAGTGGTAATGATCGCTACGGCATTTGCTTTGGCGGTATTCAATACGTTTACCTTCGATTGATTCGGTAATGCGTGATACCAACAGCAGTGGATCGCCAGCTTTTATAGCAAGCATTTTGGCGTCATCCACTGTAGCAAGTACGGCCTTAATACTGTCTTGGGTTTTGTGTACAGTTTGGTTAAATTTGGTCTGATAGTAATGGTACAATGTATGCGGAATATCACTGCTTTGATGTATATCAGGAAAGTAGCTTTGCGGTAGGTATATAGTTTCGCTCATGCAAAATTCGTTATCAAGAATACGCCTACGAACAAGCTTGGTAACTTTGTCTTTTTTATTGAGTTGTAACGCTTCTATTACTTCAACTGGCGCTGCACAAAGCTCAACCGATAGCAGTTCAGCCTTTGGTAAATCGGCACCTTTACCGTCTGCTTGTAACGGAAAAAACCTAAATAAGGCATCTTGCGCAGTATGCTCTGATACAAACGTACCAACGCCTTGGCGACGAGTTACTATTTTATTGTCGGTTAATAAGTTTAGTGCTTTACGGACTGTACCTTGGCTTACGTTAAATTCTTCAGCAAGGCGAAATTCGCTTGGTAGTGCTTCGCCAGGTACCCAACGTCTTTCAACAATGAGCTGTTTAATATAATCAGCCACTTGTAAGTAAAGTGGTTGAAAAGCCAAGCTTGGGCCACTTAATTTGTGATCAAACATAGAGTTACTCATTATTATTTACCATTAAATTTAATCCACCTGTAGTTATAGCATAGGTGAAACCTTTTACGCATGTTTGCGCTAGCTCAATTAAACGTGAACTACTGCTGTAATGTTTAATTGGCGCAAAATATACATTATGCCTAAAAACAAATCGTTACACTACAATAGCTCACCCTTAGGGAATTAAAAGTGCTCAGTATATCTTTTGAACTCATTTTGCTTATGGCGCTGTGCCTAAGCCTTGCCACTGTAATGCAAACTCTTAGCGGGTTTGGCTTCGGGTTGCTGGTGGTTGCAAGCTTTACGTTGCTTGATGTATTACCACTTACGGCAACTACATTTTTAGTGAGTTTGCTAGGGTTAGTTAATTCAACAACCGTGGTCGTTAAAAACCGCAGTTCGGTAAAAGTACCCGAGCTAAAACTTATGTTGTATACCGGTATTCCACTAATGCTGTTAGGTTTTGTGCTACTTGAGTATATGTCGTCGCATTTAACACACTATTTAAATTTTGCTTTAGGTGTCAGCATTTTGCTTTGCTGCGCTTTAATGCTGATTGGCCGCGAGCGTGCGAATAAACAAAGTCGTCCTCGTTCATTTTTAATAGCCGGTGGAGTAAGTGGGTTACTTGGTGGGTTGTTTTCAACCTCAGGGCCGCCACTTGTGTTTCAGTGTTATAAGCAAAGTTGGTCTATTGAAGCTATTCGCAGTACGTTATTAGCGGTATTTACTATTGGTGGACTAGTACGTGTAGGTATCGCTTTATTTGGTACTTTGCCTGGGCTCGACATTATGTTTTTAATTGCAGCGGCTATTCCTTTAGTGTTGCTAGTTACGCATTTTGCTCGTAAATTAACGCCCTACGTTGACGCTAAATGGGTACGTATTATAGCAATTGTATTGCTTGGCCTAAGTGGTATATCACTGCTGGCAACATCGGCGCCGGGTATATTTTAAAAATCGCGACGTAAATAATTCATCTTGAGTTTATTTACGTTGACATGGGGATTACAATTATTTAACTTGTGTCTTATACAAGACTAATAATTGGTTAAGGAACTCCCATGAATGCATTTGAATTACGTGAGCCAGACTGGAACGCAATAGAGCCAGCATGCTTAACCGCACAGCCAAAGTTACAAGGCAATGTGCTGGTTTTGCCCACTCAGTTTGGTGATATTAGCGTAACGATTAGCCAGTTCGGCTTACGTTTAAATGCAGGCACCACGCATGACGAGCAGTTTAAAATATTAACCACAACCCCATCAGAATACCCCCTCACACTTAGCAAAAACAATAATGATTACAGCGTAAGTGGTGGCGAATACCGGCTAGAATTTTACAGCGACCCTTTTCATTTCAAACTTTATAAAAACGATGAGCTAGTACAGCAATCAGCAACTGATGGTCACTTTGTACGCCAGCACCGTTTACCGCCACTGGCTAAAACCGATAACGGCTGGATTTTAAGCCTAGAGCTTAACTACGACGAAGCCGTGTATGGTCTTGGCGAAAAATGGGGCAAGCTTGATAAACGCGGCCAACTTATTCGTTCATACAACCACGATGCGCTAGGTGTTAACGCCGAAAAGTCTTATAAAAATACCCCGTATGCTTGGAGCCCAGAAGGCTGGAATTTGTTTATACATACAGCCGCGCCTGTTACCCATGGTGTAGGTTATGCATTATGGTCGCAACGCGCATATGTATGTTTAGTTGAAGATGAGGCGCTAGATGTATTTTTATATCAAGAACAAACACCTGCCCAAAGCATCAACCGTTACTGCGAGCTAACAGGTTTTGCACCGGTACCACCGCAGTGGAGCTTTGGTGTTATTTTATCAAAAGCGTATTACAAAGATGCTGACGAATTACTTAGTGTTGCCCGCGAAGTACGCGCTAAAAATATGCCGTGCGACGTAATTACTCTTGATGGCCGTGCATGGCAAGACACCGACACCCGCTTTGCATTTGAATGGGACCCAACACGCTACGCAGACCCAAAACCGGTGCTTGATGAACTAAAAGCGATGGATTTTAAAATTTGTGTGTGGGAATACCCCATGATCTCGGTAAACAACCCATTATTTGCTAAAGCGGCCGAAAACGGTTGGCTAATAAAAGACAAACGCACAGGTAAAGCGTATCAATACGAGTGGGATTTAAGCCCGTTTGGCGAAGTACTTACGCCACTGCCTGAGTCGGGTATTTTAGATTTTACGCACCCTGATGCTTACGAATATTGGCTCGAATCGCATAAGCCTTTGTTTGAGCTTGGCGTAGATATGATAAAAGCGGATTTTGGCGAGCAGCTAGAAGACGAAAACATGGTATCGCACAGTGGCGACAGCGGTATTAGGCTACACAACGTTTACAGCATGTTGTACAACCGCTGCGTTTTTGAGGCCGCCGAAAAATACTGTAAAACTGGGCCATTTTTGTTTAGCCGTTCAGCATGGACGGGCAGCCAACGTTTTCCTGCTCAGTGGGGCGGCGACCCGCAAGCCGATTGGCAGGGTTTAGCGGCAAGCATTCGTGGCAGTTTAGCGTGGGGTATGTCGGGTGGGCCATTTTTTGCAACCGACATTGGTGGTTTTTACAAAGACACCCGCGACGCAGAACTTTACGTGCGCTGGGCACAAGCTTCAGTATTTAGCGCACATATGCGCTTACACGGTATTGGTCCTCGCGAACCGTGGTCTTACACCGAGCAAGCAAGTGATGCGGTATTTGCAGCACTTAAATTACGCTACCAGCTAATTCCGTACTTACAAACATGTGCAGAGCAAGCGCAGCAAACAGGCTTGCCGATTCAGCGTGCCATGGCATTGGCATTTCCTGATGATGTACTGGCGCATAGTTTTGATCAGCAATTTATGTGCGGTGAAAAATTACTGGTTGTGCCGTGTGTAGTACCAAACGGTAAAGTTAAGTTTTACTTACCTCAAGGTAATTGGATTCGCTTCCCCGATAAACAAGTTTACGAAGGGAGTAAGTACTACGAGCACACACTCGCACTTGAAGAGATGGCAATATTTGTACGCGAAGGCGACAGCCTAATGCTTGGCCCAGAGGTTCAACACACAGAACAAGATATGAGCCAATTAACAGCATGGCCTAAATGAAACTCGGCTTAATAAAAAACACACACAACACACAACACACAATAATAAAGATATTAGCTTACTTTTTACCGAGTAAAGTAAGCTAAAAGGGGCGCAAGATGGAAGGTATGAACATTACCATGACACTGCTATCGTGCTTGGCGTTTATGGCGCTGGTGGGATATATCTCGTACCAAAAAACCAAAGGGGAAGTTAACACCCAAGATGGCTACTTTTTAGCGGGTCGTGGGTTAACAGGTACATTTATAGCAGGGTCAATGATCCTCACTAACTTATCGGCCGAGCAACTAATTGGCCTTAATGGCTCAGCCTATGGTTACAACCTAAGCTCAATGGCGTGGGAAGTAACCGCAGGAGTATCAACCATTATTATGGCGTTGATCTTTTTGCCTCGTTATCTAGCGGGCGCGTTTTCTACCTTACCTGAATTTTTACGGGATCGTTTTGACGATACCGTACGACGCATGACGGTGATCTTATTTATGGTAGGGTATTGTTTTATAACGATCCCTTCTGTTTTGTACTCAGGATCAATTGCCGTACTTAGACTTTTTGATGTACCCACCTTATTAAATATGAGCTACCAAGCAAGCCTAATTGTGACCATTATTACAGTGGGCTCAGTTGGGGCTATTTATGCTGTATTTGGTGGTTTAAAGGCGGTTGCGGTATCAGATACTATTAATGGTGTTGGGTTACTTATCATTGGTATTTTAGTACCAACACTGGGCTTAATTGCATTGGGTGATGGTAGTTTTTCAGAAGGGTTAAGCACCCTAGTAAACACCGACACAGAAAAGCTCAATGCTATTGGGAGTAGCGATGATCCCGTGCCATTTGGCACTATTTTTACAGGGATGATCTTAGCTAATTTGTTTTATTGGGGCACTAATCAGTATGTGATCCAGCGCACATTGGGCGCTAAAAACTTAGTTGAAGGTCAAAAAGGGGTGTTGTTTTCAGGGTACTTTAAAGTGCTAGTACCGTTTATGATGATGATCCCTGGCGTTATTGCTTACCATCTTTATAAACACGAAAGCTTGCCAACTATCGATTTAGCTTACCCACATTTGGTAAAAGAAGTGCTTCCACAGTATTTATCTGGCTTCTTTTTGGCCGTATTGCTAGGTGCTGTATTTAGCTCATTTAATTCATTGCTCAACAGCGCGGCTACCTTATTTTGCTTAGATGTTTATAAGCCAATGAAAAAAAATAAGGTAACAGACAGCCAACTTATAAAAGTAGCCAAAATTACCAGTATTGTTATTGCCATATTGTCGTTTATAACTGCGCCATTATTGATGTTTGCACCTGAAGGTTTATGGCACATTATTCGTGTGTTTACAGGCTTTTACAACATTCCGGTCATCACAATTGTATTGGTTGGTTTGTTTACTCGAAAAGTGCCTGCACTGGGCGCTAAAGTCGCGATTATATTCCATATTATTGCCTATACATTGCTTAAATTTGTATGGGATGTAGACATTAACTTTATTCATATTTACGCCATTTTGTTCTTAATTGAATTGGCAATAATGTTGGGTATTGGTTACTACAAACCACTTAAAACACCATGGCAATTTACACGCAAAGCCGAGGTAGACCTTAATCCTTGGAAATACGCATTACCTTGCGCAATTGTATTAGTAGGCTTGATTGTTAGCTTGTATATATTGTTTTCGCCGCTCGGATTGGTTGGTGGAACCAGTGTGTTCTTTGTACCAAGTTTAGTTGTTGTTTGGTCTACTGTTTTAGTGCTTAGCTGGTGGAGTGTACGTCGTTGGCAGGTTCGTTACGAAAATAGCTTAGCGCATATTGGGATTCCAAAGGCCGTATAACATGCGGCTGATTCCTCATTACTTAATTTAAAATTACATTTTATTCACATAATGATTGCATTAGTAAGATAGTTTGTTTAAATTTAAAGCTCTTATATAAGATGCAAGAGCTTTAAGGAAAGTATCACACACTGACACCGCTTTTTAGCAACCCACACAATTGCTAGCGCGGTACCACACAGCACACACGCACAATATGGAGAATGACATGAGAGCTAAAAAGTCCGTCTTAAGCTTGGCAGTCACGTTAGCAATGACAACCGGTTTAGCATTAAGCACGCAGGTACATGCGCAGCAAGAGCAAACCGAACAAGAACAACAAAAAACAGAAACAGCTAAAAACGATACATTTGAAAAAATAGTCGTTACTTCACAAAAAAGAACGCAAAGCTTAAACGAAGTACCTGTTGCGGTATCGGTACTTAATAGCGATCAAATTAATTCAGCTTTTGCTAATAACATGGAAGGCTTACAGTCACTTGTTCCTTCGGTTAGCTTTAGAAAAGGCACCACAACACGCAACTCAGCGCTAACAGTGCGCGGTATTGGTACTATTTCATTTAGTATTGCTGCCGAGCCAAGTGTGGCAACTGTTGTTGATGGTGTGGTACTTGGGCGTTCGGGTCAAGCATTTGCCGATGTATACGACGTAGACCGCATTGAAGTATTGCGCGGCCCACAAGGTACGTTATTTGGCAAAAACGCCTCAGCAGGTGTGGTGAATATTACCACTAAAGATCCGTCGTACGACACAACAGGCAGCGTAGAAACCTCGTTTTATCAAGATAACGAATACCGTTTTAAAGGCGTTATAAGCGGCGGTTTAACCGACGACCTAGCGGCAAGCCTAACGGTATTTAAAGGTAAATTTGACGGTTACATTGATAACGTTTACAACAACGAAAAAGTAAACGGTTACGACCGTGAAGGTGCACGTGCTGTATTTAAATACGAGCCAGAGGATGACTTAAGCGTAAAATTTATTGCTGAGTTTTACAACGCAGATGATGACTGTTGTGCCGACTTAGAAGCCCTGCCAAGTGGTCGTAATCCTGACTCAAAGGCAGCGCCAAACAGTAACGGCATTGTGGATGGCGTAGCCGATATTGATCTAGACCAGCGCAAAGTTGACCATGACTACGAGTCGCGCACAATTGACGAACATAGCGCATTTTCGGTGCAAGTTGATAAAACAATTGGCGACTATACGTATACTTCAATTACAGCGCAGCGTTCATGGGATAACACAGAATACCGCGAAGGCGACTTTACCTCAATTGCAGGCGACAGCAGCGAGCCGGTATTTGGTGCGCCGTTTCAGTTACATGATATTGGTGCACAGCAATGGGATCAGTTTTCACAAGAGTTTAGAGTTACATCAAACCTAGCTGGGCCATTTAATTATGTTGCCGGCTTATTTTATTGGAACATGGATTCACAACGTAACTTTACTCGCGATGCAAGTTGCCAAAATAATGGTGGCCAGCTTGATAGCGCAATGGCTTTTTACGCGCAAAATAACTTATCGGGCGCTGAGCTTGATACAGCACTGGCTGACTTAGAAGGTTACACACAAGGCCTAGGCGTTAGTTGTAACGCAAACGATATTGTATCGGCTACTGCTTTTATGAGCACAGAATTTAATAACTGGGCAGCCTTTGCCGATGGTACCTACGATTTATCTGAAGATTTACGCGTTTTATTTGGTATTCGTTACACCGACGATGAAGTGTCTTACACGCATCGCCGTGTAAGTAATGATGTATATGGCCGCACCGGTGTAGGCGTGCGCCCAGCAACACTTAATACAGATGATGAAGGCAAAGCCGAAGAAACCAACGTATCGGGTCGTTTAGGTATGCAATACGATTTAGGCGATGGCCAAATGGTATACGGTACTTACTCGCAAGGTTACAAAGGCCCAGGTTTTAATATTTATTATAACTTTAATCCAGATAACGACAGCCGTGAAATAGCACCTGAAGAGTCAGACGCTTATGAAATAGGCTACAAATACGCAAGCCGCGAATTTGTATTTAACATGGCTCTTTTTAGAACCGAAATTGAAGGCTTTCAAGCTAACAATTTTGACTGTTCAGACGGCACCTGTATTACGCGCTTAACCAATGCGGGCGACGTAAGTACACAAGGTGTTGAAGTTGACTTTATGTGGGCTGCAACAGAGTCGCTAACGCTTACCGGTGGTGTTGCTTATATTAAAGCTGAAATTGACGAGTTTAATTGTCCGGCAGAGGTAGCCGCTGGCTCGTGTACTGACCGCTCAGGTTTAGATGTACCATTTTCGCCAGATCTTAAATACTCACTAACGGCTGATTACTTTATTGAAACCGACCATGGTTTTAACGTACACATAAACAGCTCATACATTTACACCGATGAGCAATACTCAGACCTACCAGACAACGTAGGCGAATTTAATCCAGCTGCTTTATTACCAGATTACGGTATATTAAACGCAAGTGTGGGTTTATCGTTTAAAGATGACGCGTTTAGAGTATCGCTTATTGCTAAAAACTTAACCGACGAAAGCTACGTAACTACCTACAGTGGCGATAACTTCCGTTATCAAATACCGCGCGATGCAGAGCGCTACTTTGGGGTATCGTTTAAAGCACGTTTTTAATATTTAAATAACTCCCTCAATAATTTCCCTTAAAAGCGCAACGTTTAACGCGTTGCGCTTTTTTTGTGACTTATTTTTGTAATAGTTTAGTCATCTTACTTTCATCAAAATTACCTTTATCAGTCACATCTGTTTTCTATAGTGCAGCGGTTGATCTTTTTTGTGTTTACACATTTCAAAAAATAACCACTAAACAATGGGAATTACGGATGAAAATTAAAAAAGTCGCTGCGGCAATCGCGCTAACATTTGCGTTTAGCGCAGTTAGCCATGCTGATGTACTACCGCAAAGCCAAAAAGACAGCAGCTGGTATAGCGCTGCGCAAACTAAACTAACAACAAAAACAGCACAAGCGCAGGCTACACAAGCCACTAAAGCTAAAAACGTTATTTTATTTGTGGGCGATGGCATGGGTATATCTACTCTTACCGCCGCGCGTATTTTGCAAGGGCAGCGTAATAACCAATCTGGCGAAGAAGGTTATTTAAGCTTTGAAGAGTTCCCATACTCTGCACAAGTTAAAACGTATAACGTAGATGCGCAAACTCCCGATTCAGCAGGCACGATGACGGCTATTATTTCGGGTGTAAAAACCGATGTGGGCGTTATTGGTGTAGACGAAGACATTGAACGCGGCGTGTGTTCAACAGTGGCAGGTAACGAGCTAATTACCGCGACTGAATTGGCTGAAATTAAAGGGCTATCTACCGGTATTATTTCTACAGCACGTATTACGCATGCAACTCCTGCTGCCACGTATGCTAAATCGGCTGACCGTAACTGGGAAGACGTATCAGATATGCCAGAAGATGCCGTAACGGGTGGCTGTGAAGACATTGCATCGCAACTGGTTAACTTTGAAAAAAACCTAGAAGCACGATTTGTAGGGACCGACGTAGACGGCCTTGATTTTGTAATGGGGGGCGGTCGTCGTCACTTTTTACCAAAAGACGAAACAGCTAACTCAACAGATGCAGTAAGCGCTATAGAAGGCGACCGTACAGACGAGCGCAACCTAGTGACTGAGTGGCAAACACAATATCCTGATGCTACGTACGTGATGGATCAAACGGGCTTTGATGCAATAAGCGATGACGCCACTAAAGTATTTGGTTTATTTAACGAATCCCACATGCAGTACGAAGCTGACCGCGCAAACGATGTAGCGGGCGAGCCTTCACTTACCGATATGACCACTAAAGCAATTGAAGTGCTTGGTAAAAACGATAATGGATTTTTCTTAACGGTTGAGTCGGGTCGAATTGACCACGCGCACCACGCGGGTAATGCATACAACGCGCTGAACGACACCATTGAGTTTGCTAAAGCCGTGCAAGCAGCGGTAGATAACACTAATCCAGAAGAAACCCTTATTTTAGTAACCGCCGATCACAGCCATGTATTTACTATTGCAGGCTACCCTAAGCGTGGTAATCCAATTTTAGGTCAAGTAGTTGCAGTAGGCGAAACAACACCAAGCTTAGCCGCCGACGATATGCCGTACACCACAGTAGGTTACGCAAATGGTTTAGGTTTTAGAAATCTAGGCGACGAGACTGATGCTGATGCAAGCTACACAAGTGCTGCTGTAGCAGGGCGTGTTGAGCTAAATGGCGTTGATACAACAACCCCAGGTTTTCACCAAGAAGCAACCGTACCAATGGGGTCAGAAACACACGCGGGTGAAGATATTTCACTGCATGCAAAAGGTCCTGGTGCTCAGCTAGCACAAGGCGTAATTGAGCAAAACGTAGTGTTTCATCTAATTAATCAAGCTCTTGAACTAACTCAGCAATAATGGCGGCTAACATGAACAAATTAACGGTACTTTCTTTGGCAGTAATGGTCGCGCTTGCAGGTTGCTCGAGTGACGATAACAAAAATGAAAACAATATTATCGCAGTAGATAACGCTATTGCAGTAGGCTCTGAGCAGTGTATTAATGGCGGTGTAGAGACGCAAGTAGGCGCAGATACCAATAATAACGACGTGCTAGATAGCAACGAAGTTAACTCAACTAATTTAGTGTGTAATGCACCTGCAACGTCGTTAACAAGCGAGCAGTTAGCCTCACTCACTAGTAATACATGGTTTAGTGAAGCACAAACAAAATTAGGTGCTGCACAAACAGCCAGTAGCAACATTGTTACTGAATCAGGCAAAGCTAAAAACGTAATTTTATTTGTGGGCGATGGTATGGGTATTTCTACCATAACCGCAGCACGTATTTTAGCGGGTCAGTTAGAGGGCGAAATGGGTGAAGATCACCAGTTAAGCTTTGAAACTATGCCTTTTTCGGGCTTTGTAAAAACATACAACGTAGATGCGCAAACGCCAGATTCGGCAGGCACTATGACCGCAATGGCATCGGGCGTTAAAACCGATGCGGGCGTTATTGGTATTGATGAAGCGGTTGAACGTGGTAATTGTGCATCAGGCAAAGGGCACGAACTTGTTACCTCGTTAGAGCTTGCTGAAATTGCAGGCAAAGCAACAGGGATTATTTCTACAGCGCGTATTACTCACGCAACACCCGCTGCAACGTATGCTAAATCGGCAGAGCGTAACTGGGAAGATATCTCCGATATGCCAGAAAGTGCCGCAACATGTGAAGACATTGCATCGCAACTGGTTAACTTTGAAGCCAACCTAGAAGCACGCTTTAGTGGTGTTGATGTAGACGGTATTGACGTAGTAATGGGCGGCGGTCGTCGTCACTTTTTACCAAAAGATGCCGCGTTTAATTCAGCCGATGCAGTAAGTGCTGTTGAAGGGGATCGTACAGATAACCGCGACTTAACCGCAGAGTGGAAAACGCAATATCCAAATGGCACTTACGTAATGGATCAAACCGGTTTTGATGCAATAAGTGACGACGCCACTAAAGTGTTTGGCTTATTTAACGAATCCCACATGCAGTACGAAGCTGACCGCGTAAACGATGTTGCAGGCGAGCCTTCGCTTTCACAAATGACCGAAAAAGCAATAAACGTACTTGATAACAACGAGCAAGGTTTTTTCTTAACGGTTGAGTCGGGTCGAATTGACCACGCGCATCATGCGGGTAACGCTTATAACGCGTTAAACGACACTATTGAGCTTGCTAAAGCCGTTAAAGTGGCGATGGAAAACACCAACCCAGAAGAAACATTAATAGTTGTAACTGCCGATCACAGCCATGTATTTACCATTGCCGGTTACCCTAAACGCGGCAACCCAATTTTAGGTAAAGTGGTTGCAGTAGGCGCTACTGAGCCAAGCTTAGCTGCCGACGATATGCCTTATACAACGGTTGGTTACACCAATGGTGGTGGCTTTAGAAACCTAGGTAGCGAGACAGATGCCGATGCAGGTTATGCCTTTGCACCGGTTACAGGGCGTGTTGATTTAACAGATGTTGATACAACAACACCTGGTTTTCATCAAGAAGCACTTGTACCAATGGGCTCTGAAACACATGCCGGTGAAGACGTAGGCGTTTATGCAATGGGGCCAGGTGCACACTTGGTAACAGGCACAAACGAGCAAAGCTTTTTATTCCATGTAATGGACTTTGCCGCTGACTTTGTAAAAACAGCAGACGAAAAACTAGCGCAATAAATACCGGCTAGTTATAAATTTAGTTAAATATATCTAAATAAAAAACCCCGCATACTGTGCGGGGTTTTTGTCATTAAACTGACATTTTTAATCGTTATGTTATTGCCATAAACTTGAAATATAAATAAGAGATAGCTAAATGAAAAAAGCGTTATTAATAATTGCCACGCTTGTAAGTACAAGTAGCTTTGCCTCGCAATGTGATATTGATGCCAAGCATTTAAAAGCGGATTATAAAATTACCAACAGCCATAAAGCGCAGCAAAGTAGCGAGTCACTTACCCTTTGGCGAAACAACCAGCAAGTAGCGCATCAAAGTGAAGTAATAACCGAGCTTTGGCAGCACTTAGCCAATAATCAAATACGACCAATACGTTACTTTAACGCCCAGCAACGCGGTATTGAATACCAACCATCTGAGGTACGCGGCGTACAAAATTGGAGTGCTAAAAGTCAGCTGGTGGATAACCACCTAATCGAAAAAATGACCCTAGTAAGCACACAAGGCAAAGGCTGCGATGAAGTAAAAAACTATACACTGAGCGAAAATGGCAACGACTTTAACCTTGCCTTTATTACGCATTCTAAATTAGTTAAAACATTTAGTATTAGTAATAAAAAAAGCCAAACAAGTACATTGCTAAGCCTTAATAATGTAAGCACTGATGAGCCATTAATTACCGCTCAATTTGCACAGTGGGATCGCTTTCAAACCACCGATTACGCCGATATTGGCGATAACGAAGGCGACCCATTTTTAGCTAAAATGATAAACCTTGGTTTTATTGAGCACGGCGCAACTGGCTTTTATAACCAGCAGGGCGAGGCTATTCAAGGCGGGCATCACCACTAGGTGTTAGCGTTTTTAAATGTAGTAGCTCATAGCTGAAAATGGCAGGTGGTTATGAGCTACAAGTAGATTAATTTAAGCCATTCCTGCCCAAGTAATACTGTAAACACTTTCCCATTTTATAAAACACACCATCAGCCGCATAATATTTATAGTTGGTAATAATTTACACTATTTGATATTAATAGAAGTTCACACAATAGGGACATTTTGTGAAAAGATAAAAATGCCCTCTGTTGAAAGTTTATGTGTTTCCCACGATGGTGTTTCCGCGACATTGGAAACTGAGTTTATTCAAATAAGGAGGTGCTTATGAAATTAAATGATTACTTGAGCTGCCTAGCTAAAAAACCACAAATAATGACGTTGACGTATGAGAATTCACTAGAACTTTGTGAGGATATTTCAAAAAAACAAATTTCTGATATTCCTAAAGAATATCATCGTGATATTGAGAGTTTTTTAGTTGAGAGGCTTAACTCAAAGGCTGTTGAGACTCATCTAAAAGCTCCGCTAGAAAGATTGTTAGTTGCTTTGCAAAAAACGCAATCTATTAAATAATAAGGTGATTAAGTATGAATTTTCTTAAACTTCTTATTTCGCTGCCGCTTATAGTTATTTTACTGGTGCTTCAATTATTTTTTTTGCCGTACGCTATTGTTGCTAAAAAAAGAGAGCATTGGCCTGGGGCTAAATTGCCAACAATTATGTTTATATTAAATTTGGCATTTGGGTGGACAATCGTTGGCTGGCTCATTTTGTTGGTTATGGCCCAAGCTCTACCAAAATAAAATTGTATTGAAGAAAAGCTAAGAACAATGACTTAAGCGAAAAAGGTTAGTTTTACTATTTTTGCCTTATTTCAATGAGCACTTTCTTCCAATTAATGAGCGTTATACGGTAACTATACAAACATGGGTATTTAATAGGCTCTCGCAGTTACTTTCGAGCAATTCTAGTATCACGCCAATCAAGCAGAACCACACGAATAATATTAAGCAGAGGTGCTAATTGAAACCAAAAGTATTTGTAGCTTCGTCAGTTGAGGGGCTTGACGTTGCTTATCCTTTACAAGTAAACCTTCAACACGATGCTGACATAACCATATGGAGCCAAGGTGTTTTCTCTTTATCAATAACATCACTCGATTCAATTACTGAGGCTTTACATTCTTCTGACTTCGGTATATTTGTATTTAGTCCTGATGATGAAACTAGAATGCGGGGAAGCGTTAGCGATACAGTAAGAGATAATGTTATTTTTGAGCTAGGCCTATTTATTGGAAGGTTGGGTAAAAGAAGGTGCTTTATAGTAATGCCAGATAATGTTGAGCTGCATATACCGACGGACCTAGTTGGTGTTACCCCCGCAAAATATTCTGGAGAACGCGATAAAGTTGAAATCTCGGCATCATTAGGGCCTGCTTGTCATGAGATTAGAAAAGCTATGAAATTACAAGGGCGTTTTGAAGCTAAAAATCAAGAGTCAGGAAAGATTCCTGCGAATGATCATGATAATTATGATGACGATGACAAAATAGTTTTATTAGAATCTTGGTTAACGAGTGAAGCCATAGAAGGCGCTGCAATTAAATATATTGATGTAGATAATCATCTCAAAATAGAACTAGGTTCTGCGAAAAAGCTATTGCCTCAAGTATTTGCAAGAAATACGGATTATAAGATCAATGCTCAAGGGGGGAACGTATTTAAATTCCACACCGAATTAGACAGCCCTTACTTTTGTTAGCAAGCTCTTTAGGTAAATGAAGTTAGCTGAATGCTACAGCTCTTTTATAATTAATTTTGCTTGCTATGAGTATGTCTTACTACTTATTAACACAGCCGCCTGATGCTACTCCAAATGAGCATCATCAGGCTTTTTAGGTTTACTCGTTACTTCTGTTAAGCCGTTTTCGCAATCACCGCTGTCGCAGGTATTTAAATCGCTTTGTGCTTGTTTATCTTGTTGCAGAACTTGTTTTAAATCTTCCATGCGTTGGCGAACTGCTACGCCGTAGCTGGCGTCGTCTCCCCATAACGCAGCAAGTTGCAGTACTGCAGCGCGGTCGTGGTCTCTAAATAGCTTACCAGCACGTTCTGCATCTTGTTTAGTGTTACCTAGTAACTCGAGTGCCTCTACTGCAAGGTTAATAGCTGAGTCGACTGTTTCGCGGTTAAACGCATCTACTTTTAAATTAAGTAACTGATACGCATGGCGGCGGTCGATTGCGCGAGCAACAATTTTTAACTGCGGGTAGTTTTTATGCGCGAGCTTAATTATCTCAATAGTTTTATCGGGGTTATCAATTGCAATTACCAGCATTTGCGCTGTGTGCGCGCCTGCGGCTTCAAGGAGTTCTTGGCGTGCGGCATCGCCATAAAATACGGTATTGCCAAAACGGCGTAGTAATTCTATTTGGCTAGGGCTGTGATCAAGTACGGTAATTTCGTAGCCTTGCGCGTGCAGTAAACGCCCCATAATTTGACCAAAACGTCCGTAGCCCGCAATAATTACGTGCTTAGCGGTGCTAATTTGCTCTGGCTTATCAAACTCAGGCAGAGCACTGCTGCTGCGTTTTTGTATTTGCTCATAAACCATAAGTAATAACGGCGCTATTAGCATTGATACCGCCACAACTAAGGTAACAAGGCTGGTTTGCTCGGGCGTTAAAATACTTAAGGTGGTGGTTACGCTTAAAAGTACAAAGGCAAACTCACCCCCTTGGGCAAGCGCTAAGGCAAATAATAACTGCTGTTTACTGTTAATTTTAAAGGTAACGGCAAGGGCAAATAAAATGCAGGCTTTAACTACAATAAGTAAAACCACTAAGCCAATAACAGTACTAAACTCGTTAAATAGCAGTTCAAAGTTAATTGATGCGCCAACAGTTATAAAAAACAATCCTAAAAGTAAGCCTTTAAAGGGTTCTATATCGGCTTCTAATTCGTGTCTAAATTCGCTCTCGGCAAGTACAACGCCTGCTAAAAAAGTCCCCAGCGCAGGCGATAAACCAATACTTTGCATAACCAGTGCAATAGCGACTACTAAAAAGAGTGCAAAAATAGTAAATATTTCACGCATGTGCGTTTGGGCAATGTATCTAAATAACGGCGCCGATACATATTTACCGCCGGCAATAATAGCGGCAATAATCGCAACCGAAACACATACTTGTTGCCATACCGGCCAGCTTGCAATAATCGAATCGCTGATTTCTTTTGTGCTAGTTTGCGGGGCAAATGCAAGCAGTGGCAATAGGGCTAAAATAGGGATAATTGCGATGTCTTGAAACAGCAATACCGAAAATGCGTTTTGTCCGGCTTCTTGTTTTAGCCAGCCTTTTTCTTCAAGGCTTTGCAACACAATAGCAGTAGAGGAGAGCGCGAGCATTAAACCAATGGCGAGTGCGGTTTGCCAATGCATGGCAAAAAACCAATAACAAAATGCAAATATTGCCGCTGCTGTTAACACAACTTGCAAGCCGCCAAGCCCTAAAATAGAGTGGCGTAATGTCCATAAACGCGAAGGTTGTAGTTCAAGACCAACTAAAAACAGCATCATTACTACGCCAAATTCAGCGAAGTGCATTACATCGGTTTGATCGCCCACAACACCCAGCGCATAAGGGCCAATGAGTATTCCGGCAATTAAATAACCTAATACTGAGCCAAGTCCGACTCGTTTTGCAATAGGGACAGCTACTATGGCTGCTGCTAAGTAAATTAAAGCAATTTCTAACACGCGTTTATCCTAATAACATCAAGGCTTTTAGAATGGCTTAGCTGCTTATAAAATACAATGGATTATATGGCTCAAAGTTGCTTATTTATCAGTAGTTATAACACTAATGGTTATAACTACTGGGCTAAAAATAGCACTTTATGTTGAAGGGCTTGTTGGAGACTAAATATTACAAATACTTATAATTGCTGAGCTTGGTTGGCCTGAATCAGAATGGTAAATAGTAATGTTTGAGCTGATTGTATTTTCAACGCTTGTTTCAATTACTGTTACTTCAAATTCGGCTGATGCAGGTAGGTCGATATCCAATTCGCTATCGAGGTAGGTACTTCCGCTTTTTTGCAAAGTAAGTGGTTTTGTTTGATCAAAGCTAAATTGAAAGCTATCTGACGCTAAAAGTGTATCTACCATGTTAAAACGTAAATTAACGGTGTCGGGGCCTGAAAACTCAGCACACACAAATACCGAAACCTCAACAGCCTGTAAAACGGGCATGCTATTTTGGCCTATATCCACAGTAAAATTGCTTTGCGTAATAGCTACAGAGTTGTATTCCCCAGCTGCAAGCCTTTGATCTGCTGTTTTTATCGTTATTTTTTCACCTTGCGCTAAATTAACCTCTTCATCAAAAAAGCCATTTGTGTTGGTGCTGTACTGCTGTCCATTAATTGTTAGCTGTGCATTGCTTATAGCGGCTTTTTGCACATTAGTGAGTTGCCCTTTAATACGACCGGTAAGTTGTGCAGAGTTAGTTACTATAATTGAAAATTGCACACTTTTTGAAAAGCCATCAGCATCAGTTGCTACAACGGTTAGCGTGTAACTACCTGTCATATCGGCGATAAATTCGGTAATACTTTGGTTTGTATTGCTTAAACCGGTGCTCGAGCCTGAAGGGGCTGATAGCGTCCAAGCGTAATCGAGAGTGGTTCCCTCTGGGTCGTAACTTTGGCTTACATCAAATTTAACTGCATTGCCCACTACATCGTAGCGTGATTGCTCCCCCGTGAAGCTAATTACTGGCAATGCGTTTTGTATTACATCAATTGTTAGGGTTTTTGTGTCAGAGAACTGCACGCCATCGTTAGTGCGTAACGAAATAACAACTTGCCCCTCTACTGATGCGCTAAACGTTGGTTTTGATATTGTATTACTGCTAAGCGTTGCTTGGCCTTGCGACGAAATGATTTCCCATTGGTAACTTAGTGGCTGGCCTTCTGGATCGTAACTAGTTGAGGCATCAAGTAAAACTTGTTCATCAACCGTTATAGAGGTTTTATAAGTTACCAAAGTAACAGGCTTTTTATTGCTACTGGCATGCAGTGCTGAAGTTGCTTGGTTTGAGCTTAATTGCCCATCAGACACTGTAAGCGCTACAACGTAGTCGCCTTCTTTATCGGCAATAATAGAGGGCGTTGCTGATGTGCTGTTAGTGAGCTGTGATGCGCTATTTACAGGCTTAGCTTGTAACTGCCAGTTATAGCTCAGCGCATCTCCGTCTGGGTCGCTACATTGTTGGCACTGCAAAGTGGTTGATTCGTTTAACGTAATATCACGTTCGGATTCAAGTGTTGCAACTGGGGCTTTATTACTTGTGGTAACAGTTAAAGTAATTGATGCGGTATCGCTTTTGTTTTGTTGGTCGGTAACAGTGAGTGAAAGCGTGTAATCTCCAGCTGTTGACGCTGAAAATCCAGCGGTATGATTTTGCATGTTTGAAAGAGCTGGCGTGCTGCCCTGGGGTTTTGATGTAATTGCCCAAGCATAACTAAGTGTATCGTTTTTATCGGGATCAGTACTTTGGTTACCGTAAAGTGTAACAACTTCATTTGGAGCAATTGTTTGATTTTCTACGTTTATAACCGCTTGTGGTGATGAGTTAGAATTAAGCGATTCACTCTTTATGAGTACGACAGTGCTTGCTGTATCGCCTTGTGAATCAGTAACGGTAAGCTCAACTTTAAATTCGCCTATTTCGTCGGCAACAAACTGGCTTTTTACTTGAGTCGCATTTTCAAGCGTTGCATTACTTGCTACGGGCTTGGTAATAAATTGCCATTTGTATTGATTAATGGCGCCGCTGGTTGTGCTACTTTGCGCGCCATTTAAAAGCACAACATCCCCTTGCTTAACGGTTTGTGTGCTACCTGCGTTAGCAATTAGTTGGGTATTTGCAGTAACGGTGAGTTGTTTTTGTGCAGGTGTGCTTGAAAGCTTGCCGTCACTCACGGTTAATACTAATTGGTACTCTTGTGCTTCAGATACTGAAAACTCAACGGTACTTTCATTATTAACCGTAATCGGTATTTCTACTTGTTCGTTTTTGCTGACTAATTGCCATTGATAGGTGAGTGCATCGCCATCGGGGTCGCTACTTTGTGCTGCGCTAAACACGAGGGTGGTATTTACTTTAAACTCCGATTGCTCGGTGGTAATAACCGCAATAGGCTTTGTATTAGTGCTGAGCGGTTTAGTTACTGTTTTGGAGTCTGAACCTCCAGAGCCACATGCAACAAGCGTGAATAGAGTCGTGATTAGAATTAAGAGTTTCCATTTCATAGTATTAATATCCTTTTAATAAAGTCGAATACTAATATGTACCTAAATTAGCTATAAAGCAAAAAAATAAATCAAATAAGTAAATTTTCATTATTTTAGGAAATAGTTAATGTGAAACTGTGCTGCTTTTAAATAATTTATACTTTGAGGGGAGTGCTTTATGCCCAGATTGATAGGGCATAAAGTATATTAAATGACAGTTAAATAACGCTTAAATAAAGTTAGTCTGCTACTTTTACTGAACCGCTAATATTATCGATACTTACATCGCCCGAGCCCGACTCAGTAATAGTCAGCCCCTTTGCATGATTAACGCGAATATCACCCGAACCGTCTTCAATTGTTACGCTTGAACCAATATGCTCAATGACTATGTCGCCAGAGTTATCATCAACATTAACAGCACCGCTTATATGGCTTATCACTAAATCACCCGATCCATCTTCAACGTTTAGCGAACCGCTTATGTTGCTCACGTGCATTTCGCCAGAACCATCGTCAATAGTTGCATTGCCACTTACGTTGTTTATATGAATACTGCCAGAGCCGTCGGTTAATTCTAAATTACCTGCGATGTTTTCAAAGTTTACTTCACCTGATCCATCGTCAACAGTTAGGTTTTTAGCACCGCTTATTGTTAAATCTCCTGAGCCGTCTTTTACATCAATATTGCTTTGCATAGCATTTATTAAAATGTCGCCAGAGCCATCATCAATATCTAAATTTAGATTACTTGGCACAGTAACCACTAAATTAATACTTGGAGATTGACCACTGTAAAAGCTAATACCATTACGGCTTTTATTTTGGGCAACAAGCTTTGCTTGTTTACCGTCTTGCTCGAGCGTTAGCTCGTATTCGTCTTCAATGTCGGCTGTGTAAATAGTGGCATCAACACTGATGCTGGTGGCCGTTTTTGAGCCTTTTATTTCAAGGCTACCTGCGCCGCTTAACACATTTAAATATTCAAGATTATTGCTTGGCAGTGATAGCTGTTGAGTTTGCTTTACTGAGGCAACGCTTGGCGATATATGAAATACACAGCCACTTAATAATAAAATGCCGCCAATAAGTGAAAGTGGTTTTGTAATGTTAGATACAGTTGATGAGCTCATGTTTAGTCCTTTGGTATTTATTGTTTGTATTTATATAAACAATATAGAGCAAAAATGAGGCCGAAATGTAAGCTGTTGTTTTATATAGAGTGGTGGTTTTTTATGAAAGTTGAAATACTAATAAGTGGTTAAAATAACTAATTATTAATAAAAAAGGATGCGCGATGCATCCTTTGTTTAATTTAGAAACTTTAACTGTGGTATTAATGTGCTCTGAAGTAGCTTATTTGTTGCTTAATTTTTTCAGCTAATGTCATTAGTTCACTTGCCGAATTTACGGTACTTTGCGTGCGAGACTCACCCTCTTTAGCGAGTTGGCTTATAGAGTGTAAATTTTGAGTAATCTCTGCTGCAACGGTGCTTTGTTGATCTGTTGCCTCAGCTATATTATTTGATGAGCGAGTTAGATCACCAATACTTTGAGTGATTAAGTTAAGTTGCTCTCCTGTTTTTTCGCCCTCTTCAGCTGATTTAATACCCAACTGACGGCTTTGTTCCATTTGTTTAGTTGCGGCGGTAACTTGTATTTGTAGCTGTTCAATTGTTTGGCTAATTTCTAAAATTGATTTTTGAGTGCGCTGCGCTAATGTTCTAACTTCATCGGCTACAACTGCAAACCCTCTACCTTGTTCGCCAGCTCTTGCCGCTTCTATTGCTGCATTAAGTGCTAGTAAGTTTGTTTGCTCAGCAATCCCATTAATTACTTCGGTTACTTTACTTATTTCGTTACTCGCGGTGTTTACTTTTTCTACAGAGTTATGGCTATCATTTAACTGTTGGCTTAGTTGCATTAAATCATTAACAACTTGGGTTAATTGTGTTCGACCTAATTGAGCTTCTGCATCAACTTGTTGGGTTCGTTGAGCGCCTTCATTTGCGTTATTGGCTACATCTTTAATGGATACTGACATTTCTTCGATGGCGGTGGCTATTAGATCTGTTTGCCCCATCATTGCATGTGCTTCTTTGCCGTTAGTGAGTGCAATTTTTTTGGAGATGCCCGCTTGCTTTTCCAGCTCAACTACAGAGTTTTGTAAGGCGAGTATTAGTTTTTTGAGTTCAACCGACATGCTGCTTACACTCGCGGTAATTTGGTCTATTTCATTTTCACTATTTGTGTTGGTATTTAAAAAATGTTGTGACAAATCACCTTTACCTAATGCATCAACGCTACGTGTTAACTGTCTTAATGGTTTAAGTGTTTTTACTAGCACCCAAAAAAGTAAAATTGAGATAGCAAGGATCCCCCCAACAGACGTTATGCTGTTAACTACCATTAGTTTTATGCTTTCTTCAGTGAGTTCGCTTTCTTTTACACGACCAAGTAAGGTCCAATCCCACCCAGGTACCGTTTTACTGTAAGCAAACATCGGGGTGTTATTTTCACTATTGTATTTTAATGACAGACCCTTTTTAATTGCCTCTAGATTAAGCCCATCAAGTGCTTTGGAGTTCACTTTTGAGTCAACTGCGGCCTCTTTACCCGCTATAACTACATCATTTGTATTTCTGAAAACAAATAAGTTACCGCTTTCTTCAATTACTATTTTATTAACAGACTCTCTCAGCGATGCCAGTGCATCGTTTATATTAAAACCTATGTATAAAATACCAATTACTTGGTTTTGTTTATTTTTAATTGGTTGGTAAACAGTCATATACTCGTTGCCGAATAATTTAGCGTAACCTTCATAGCTTTGACCGTTCATAAGAGGCTGATAGCCTGGGTGTTTTTTTCCTAGGTATGTGCCAATAGCCCGTTGCCCATCACTCTTTTTTAAAGAGGTAGTAATACGAAAAAAATCATCCCCATCTCGCATAAATACCGTGGCGTTACCTCCGGTTAATTTAGCGTAATTTTCAACAATATCGATATTGTTATTAACCTGTTCACCATCATGTAAAAGAATAGGAACCATAGTATCTACGACCATTACTTTTTGATCGCTTTTTTTAAATTCACCAGGGTACATACCTTTAAATACGGTCGCATTGCGTTTTGCTATTGCAAGTAGGCTGTCGTATTGGAGTTCTAAAAGATCTGAAATAGCGGTTATTTCAGACTTAATCGCAGTTTCACTTTTTTCAGAAAGTGTATTAGCCGAGATTAAATAGGTAGATAGTCCCACTAAACTAAAAATACATAACGTTAAAGTGAATGCTAGGGCACCAATTTGTTTTGATATTGACCAGTTTTTATAGCTCATACTTCACTCCAAAGAAAGACGGTATTTATGCGTACTTAGTTTAATTATAGGCGTTTTAAGTTGTTTTTTGATGACTTACTAGCAAATAACTTAACCTAATAATCAATTTATCATATAAAAAAAATTTAATAATAATAAAAAGTTAGCAATTTATGTTGAAGGTGTTATTGCTGAATTTATTTGATTATAGCTAGGATGGTTATTTTTATTACTATTTTTAAAATATAAAAAATCCGATATGGCATGCCATATCGGATTTTAATTTAACTCATTAAATTTAAATTAAAAGCTGTAAGTAATATTACCGTATAGGAAACGTCCGTCTAATCCGTAAGGTGCATACGGTGTGTACGGGAATATTTGGCCAAAGTCAGAGTAACCAATGTTATCCACGGTGGCTTGTGGGTACTGATCGAATAAGTTGTTTGCACCAACGGCAAATTTCCAATATTCGTCTGGACGGTATGCCACTTCTAGGTCGGTGATCCATTTAGGGTCTAGGTATTCATCGCGATCGGCTGTAGTTGATATATCAGCGACTTCACCATAACGTGTGGCACGAAGCGTTGTTTGCCATTCGTTAAAGTTCCACACTGCTGATAGGTTCCATTTGCTATCTGGCGTGCCTTCTTCAAAGCGACCTACTTCACGACGTGCAAACACTACGTAGTCGTCACCTAGTGAGTTAAGCTGTGCTGGGTTGTCGTTTACGTGTGTTACTTCGGTATCGTTAAAGTTAGCAGCTACGTTTAGGCGTAAATCACCTAAGTTGTCTAAATCTAGGTTATAAGTGGCTACTATATCTACACCTTGCGTGCGCGAGTCGATAGCGTTGGTAAAGTAACGTACGCTTTCGGTGTTTAGCTCACCGGCATTTTGTAGTATTTCTACTACGGCATCGCCCTCTAGGTTTTCAGACAATACAATACGGTCATCAATATCAATACGGTATGCATCAACGGTTAAGCTAAAGCTGCCTTGCGTGTACATAAAGCCCGCAGTAACGTTTACTGACTCTTCAGCATCTAACGGCTGGGCACCTAGCGCTTGCGCTGCTGCAGAATCAGTTGGGAATAAACCAACTTCAAATGGTTGGTTGTTCTCAAGTACAGTAGAGATTTGGCGGTACGAGCTTTGCGCTAAAGATGGCGCACGGAAACCTGTGCTAATTGCACCGCGCAGCGATAGGTTTTCAGTAATGCTGTAACGCGAGGCAAGTTTAGAGGTAAATGTGTCGCCAAAGTCGCTGTAATCTTCATAACGACCCGCTAAAACGACGTTCCATTTTTCTGTTAAGTAGGTATCAAACTCAACAAATAAAGCGATGTTATGACGGCTTTCGTCAGTCGCACTTTCTGGTCCAAAACCAGCAAGTACTTGCGCGCCACCGGCTGCAATTGGGTTACCGTCGCTATCAAGTGCGGTGATGTAAGACGCTTCTTCGCCTTCTTCTATTTTGTAGCTTTCGTGGCGGTATTCAGTACCTACGGTAAAAAATACGTCATCAGGTAAGCCTAAATCGAGTGTGGTGTTGGCCGTTGCGTTTACTAAAAACTGATCGTAAACCAGTGCACCGTTATCAAATTCAGTTGGGCTGTCGGCACCTAGTGATGTGTTAATACTATTTACAACGCCGAAACCAAAGTCGTTGCGGCCGTAGTTGGTACTTACATCCCATGTCCAGTCGTTAGTTTCGCCTTTTAAGCCCAGTGCAAATGAGTAGTCCTGTACGTCTGTTTCAATTTGCGGCAAAAAGCCATCTGGGTACACCTCTAAAACGTTACGGCTGTCTTTTGCACGGCGGTAAAAACCACCTGAATTACCTTCACGCTTTGAGTAGCTACCAAATGAATAAAGGTTTAAGCCGTTATCCAAATCGTAACCCATGTTGTAAAACAACGCGTAATCTTCAAGGTCTGCTTTACCAAAACGGTGATTGTAACGATCGATAGTAAATTCGCGTGGGTCTAGGCTGCCATCATCAAGGCGGCTGTATTGTTCGCGTGGGTCAAAGCCTGAGCGTTGCGTTGAGTCGTTATCGCGGTATTCAATTGATACGTTTACAAAGCCGTTATCAGATAACGCAAAACCAGAGTTTGCACTAACAGTGCGTGTTGCACCGTCGTTTACTTCTCTGTCGCCACCGGTATTAAACGCTAAGTCGCCGTTAGCATCTGCATAGGTGCTTTCTAGCTGAGGTACGCCAGCCATTTGAGTATCGTATTTACCGTACGTTACGCTAACGCTGCCGCCTTCTGAGGCATCTTTAAGTACAATGTTAATTACCCCAGCAATTGCATCAGAACCGTACTGTGCGGCTGCGCCATCACGTAGTACTTCAACACGTTTAATTGCAGAGGTTGGGATCATGTTCAAATCAACAGCGGTAGAGCCTCGGCCAACAACACCCGCTAAGTTTAATAGCGCACCGGCATGGCGGCGCTTACCGTTTATAAGTACTAATGTGTGATCGGGTGCTAATCCACGTAAAACAGCTGGTTTTGCATGGTCAGTACCATCACCCATAGTGGCACTTGGGTAGTTAAAGCTAGGTACTTGGTTTGCTAGTATTTGGCTTATTTCTAGCTGACCCGTACTTTGCATATCACCGCTGGTAATAATATCTACAGGTACTGAGCTTTCGGCAATACTGCGTAAGCTACGGCGAGTACCTGTTACTGAAATCACTTCAATGCTTTTTTCGGCTTGAACATCTTGTTCTGCAGCAAATACAGAAGAATAGGGTGCACTAAGTGCAGAAGAAACGGCCAGGCTAAGTGCTACTTTTTTGGCTGATAATGGCTTTAACATGATGTTGATTCCCTTGAGGGCTGCTGACTATTGATTTTAAAAAGGAGCGCATCATATAGAAGCGACTACCCTAGTGCAAAGATAAAAACTATCTAAGATATTCTAAGTTATTAACAAGTAAGGTCACTGTCTACGCGTGATATAGGCGTTTGGATCGTTGTAGTTGCAATCTTGTGTCGAATGGTTGCGAATTCAAGGGGATTTTAGATAAAAGTTAGTAAGACGTAAAAAGACCAAGCAAATGCTTGGCCTTTCAATTTTTTTTAATTTAGTAATTTAAATTATTCAGGGGCAACTTCAAGCGTTGTAAATAATGCATAACGTCCTGCATCTACGCCTTCTTCATTTACGGTAACCTTGTTAGAGGTTTCGATTAGGTATAGGCCTGGCTCTTTCCACGTAATTGTAAACATACCGTCTTTATCGGTCGTTACTTTTACTTCGCCACGCTCGTTACGGTAGCGTGTGTCGCCTTTTAAAATACTTACTTCAACGCCTTCACCAGCAGATTTACCATCTTGTAGTAACTGAAAACGTGCTTGTTCACCTACAAATAAATCGTTTGGATGCGTTGGACCGCTAAGCTCTAAGCCTAAACCTAGCTGTGCAGGTTTTGAGGTGCCATTTCGGCTTACAAATGTATCTACTGTTGAAACAACCTTCGTTGTTGTTACATCTTTTGCATTGCTAGGTAACTCGGCTTCTGTTTTTTTACCAAATACGCGCTTGCGCTTACCTTCTTCGTTTTTATAGAAGGTCATGTACATTGGCTTTTGGGTCATTGCAATATGGTAAGTACCTTGCTCTGTTAAGCTTACTGCAGCTGAGCTTTTACGCTTTAAGTAATAAGCACGAATGGTGTCGCTTACTGGCTCACCATTAGGCGCAAGTGCCATTAATAATGTGTCGTCGTACTCGGCGCCTTTTTCTTTAGGTTTAAAGGCTTTGTCTGGTGCAAACATTTCGTTAGAGATACTAGCGTCAATCATTACGTAATGCGCTTTATCGCCTGATAAAGATGTATGCGAAGGTAGTAACCAACGTCCGTGTGCACTTGCTGAAGTTGACACTAAAGCAGATAAGCTCAATGCGCCGATTAATGCCGTTTTTAATAAATTAATTTTCATTGTATTTCCTTAAATTCAAATGATTAAGTAGCAGCTACTTAGTGCTTACAGTGACGAAGCTTTTAGAAAACTCGTTTTTACCATCAATTGTTAGTTTGCCTGATTTAGTTAAATCGAGCTCAATGCGGGTGTAGTCTCTGCCGCCTTCTTCGCGTACAACTTCAATATTTAGTAAGTATTTACCTGGTTTTACTGGGTTACCGTCTAAATCATTACCTTGCCAATTTATGGTGTAAGTACCTGCGCGTTTTGTTGCGCCGCTAATGCCGTCAAAGTTGGCATCGCTTTTACCAGCTTTACGCCACCATTGGCGTAAGTCTTTAAACCATTCTGCTTTTTGCACCCAAAGTGCAAGCGTTGTAACGTGTTTGCGCTCTGGTGTTTCAAGCCAAACTGCAACGTATGGGCGGTGATACGGTTGTACTTCTAAGTCAGGAAGCGTTAATTCAACCTCTAGCTGTGGTGTTTTTGCATGCGCCGTTGTTTGAAAAAACGCAGCTACGAGCAGTAATGCGGCGCTTATAAATAATTTAAATTTAACCATTAAGACACTCCTTTTATTTGTGGAACCCAACATAAATAAATAACCAGTGGAGTTGCCACTCCTAGTACGGTTATCCATATTCCTGCTAAGCGTTTTTTTCTATTTTGAAACAAAATAATCATGCCGGTGATGGCAAATAAAATCATTAGTACGGCAGATATATCAATTACCCAACTCCATACTTCACCGCTGTGGCGGCCTTTATGTAAGTCGCCAATAAGGCTTAAAAAGCCACCTGTTTGGTAATCAAGATTTAGCTCGCCAGTTGTAAAATCAAGCTCTGCGTAGGCAAACCCAGCAGGCAGTGGGTAGTCGAGCATGACAAGCGCGTCTTCTTTTTCCCACTCAATGCTTTTTACTTTTGTAAGTGCATATTGCTCGGCTAGGTAAGCTTCTATTTCAGGGTAAAGCGTTGGCAGCGTATTTAGCTGCTCATTCGCTTTGGTAACTAGCTCTGCTGGAATTACCGCCGTTACTTGGCCATTATTTTTATCGTTTTTAAGCCAATCAATATGGTTGAGCACAATGCCGCTAACGCAAAATAAGATAAGCAAAAAAAACAAAGCTGTAGAAATATAAATATGTAGAGCACGGCTTGTGCTATACAAAGCCCGCTTGTTAATAAACGACATAAAAACAGTAAATAAATTAAATTTACAACATGATAATGATTTGCATTAGCTATTACAAATTTACTTACTTATCTTTACATAAAAACTTTAAAACAAAGGCGGTAAGCAGGTAAAAAATGAATATTTAATGCTTAGGAGGGCTGGAAGGTCTTAAAATAAGGTAAATCATTACTAATACTTCTATTATTGCAACGAGATAAATAACCCAAATAGGGGCGGCTGAATACAGTAAAAATATAAATCCAATTAACATGCCAATGGCGGCGTAGCATTTGGCTTTTACAGGCACTACTTTATGAGCTTGCCATTGTTGCAAAGTTGCACCGTAACGAGGGTGGTTTAACAGCCATTGTTCAAGCGCGGGTGATGAGCGAGTAAAGCAGGTGAGCGCTAAAATAAAAAATATAGTGGTAGGCATGACCGGCAGCACAATGCCAATAATGCCCAAGGCTACAAGTATTAAGCCAAGTGCTTTAAACCATAAGTTTTTATAACAAATAAACACTGCTTTTATATTCACTTAGGCTCTTTTTAGTAATGGCTGATACTTTCGATTGTAGGCCAAATAGTTATAAAATCGAAGTGTAAAAACATAAAAAAGGGCAAACTAAGTTTGCCCTTTTAAATTTATAAAATAGGTTTTACTTATCTAGAAGTAGTAACCTACGTTGATGTTAAAGCGACGCTCTGTATCGCCATCACCAATAATTGTTCCGCCAATAAATGGCTGGTTACGTGCTTGAATAAAGTCAAAGTAGGTAAATAACGGGCCTGCTGATACGCTCATACCTGTTACGTTCATCCATGTATCTGCACTGTCGTCAGATTTGTCATAAATGATGCCGTAATCGTTGTAAAACTGTACGCCTGTTATAGGGCCTAAATCAACCGATAGGTCGTAAGCTACGTTAAAGTTAGTCATAGTAGCTTCGCTTGATACGGTATCGTAGTAGTCAAACGCACCTACAACAAAGCGGTTGCTGTTGTCGTCTAGGTCGTAGTCGTACTCACCGTGCTGAAATTGAATATTCCAGCTATTTATTTGGCTGTTTACGTGGAACGCCCATGCGCCGTAGTTACCTGCACGGTCGTTACCATCATGTAAGCCACCGCTTAATAGTGATACACCCACATCGGTTTTAGCGTTTTCGCCATGCTCAATTTGGTACACTGTACGAGCTGCAAATGTGTTGTATTCACCAAGGCGAGAGCCAGGTGCATCGTATGTGCCTTCGGTTGTTGCACGGCTACCAACTATATCAAAAGAGTAACGCTCGTTAACTTCAGAGCTGCCATCAACGCCACCCACTTCATCATTTTTGAAAAAGCCTAGGTCTAGTTTCCAGTTGTCTTTTAGTTTACGGTTTACTGTTACACCCAAATCAAAGTCGTCTTCTAGGCCAACATAGTAGTTAGTGCTAAAAAAGTAGCTGTGTGAGTTGTATGGGCCATTACCAAAAGGGACAGGTGCAATACCAGCTTGTGCTTCCCAGCCATCAGTAAATTCGTAACCTAAGTATGCATACTTAACAATGGTCATGTAATCGTAAAAGCGAAAATCACCATTAACAGAAATATCGTTTATTTCGCCAGATAAGTTAATGCGAAATACTTCAAAGTCTAAGTCGCCGCTACGATCTTGAGTGTCTTCATCGTATGAATTAGTGCTGTAATTAAAACGCACTGCGCCACCAATTTTAACGCCTTCGTCTTTTTTCTCAGATTCAGCGGCAGCAACAACAACTTCTTTGTTATCAGCTTTTTTACTAATTTTTGCAACTTCTTGCTTGTGTTGCTCATTAATTTTTTGCTGTTTTGTTTTTTCATCAGCTAACTTATTTTCAAGCAGTTGCATTTGTTGCTTTAACTGCTTAAGTTGGCTTTGTAACGTGTCTAGATCATCAGACGCATAAGAAGTACTTGTAACACCACCTAGAACTAGTGCTAGTGTTAATTTTGAGAGTTTAGTCATAATTGCCGCTCAGATTTTGATTAAAAAATAAAAAATTCAAGACGTAAAAAAACGCCTTACGTTTAGGGTAAGTACAAAAACTATGTATTTTTTTTATTATTTATTCTTTAGGAGCTTGAGTAAGCGCACCAACTTCTAGAAGGGGCGATGCATCTAATTTATCTGCATCCATCATTGCGGCTACACGCTGCATTGATGAGAGTAAAAGGCTCTGTTCCCATTCAGCAAGTGCAGAAAACTTTTCAATAAAGTGTTCTTGCAATGGCTGAGGTGCTTTATCAAGTAACTCTTTTCCTTTATCGGTGAGGTATAAGCTCACTCTGCGTTTATCCATTTGACTGCGTACGCGTGTTACTAAGTTTCTGCTTTCTATTCTGTCGAGAATATTGGTGACCGTTGCTGGGCTTAAATTTACATTTTGAGCAATACGGCTCGCCGTTATTCCATCGGTTTTTTGCACTTCTTGCATTATAAGCAATTGTGGGCCAGTTAAACCCGAAGTTTTATTTAGCTGCTTAGAATGTAAGTCAATCGCGCGGATAACTTTACGTAAAGAAACCAATAACTCGTCATATTTTTGCATTTGCTTATCTCGTCGATGGGGCGGTAGTTTGCCGTAATCGCGAAATGTTACACATCAAATAAATTGAATTCAAATAATATATTGTACTTTAGCCCGCTTTTATTGGTTTTTAATAGTTAGAGCAGTAACTAATGTAAAATTATATTGTTTAAATATTGGTAAATTTTCTTAGCACCTTGTGTGCATTAAGTTGCGCACAGTACGTATGTTGTGAATAATTGGCAAGTCTTATTGTATAGACTTTAGTATTATTCATTTACAGCTGTTAGTACAAAGTAATTGTTTGTGAGTTTACTGTATATGTATTAATCGGCAATGAACAAATTCAGCAATCAATATTTAATATCAATAGCGTATACTTTAAGCATGCATTATTGTTTCTGTACAAATATTAAAAATCTTTAGTATCAGTATTATAGGGGAAGGTATGAAATTATCGCCATCAGTTAGCATTGAGCAAAGCGAAACCGGTCTTGAGTTTATTAAAATAGCTAGTGCAAAGTGCGACGCAAAAATATTTTTGCAAGGTGGGCAAATTACCGAGTATATCCCTAAAAATAACAAGCCACTTATTTGGGTTTCACAAGAGGAAACCTATCAAGAAGGGGCGAGTATTCGAGGCGGTATTCCTATTTGTTGGCCGTGGTTTGGTACACACGCTAATGATGGGTGGCCTGCCCACGGTTTTGCGCGCACAAGCGTATGGCAAGCCGATGAAGTACACGAATCTGATGAGCAAATTACAGTTAGTTTAAAGCTCCCCATGAAACTTGTTAATACAACGTATTGGCCGCATCAGTGCGCATTAAAAGTTGAGTTTGTATTAAGTTATAAATTACAGGTTCGCTTAACGACCACTAACTTAGGAAGTGTGCCATTTAGCTTTACTCAAGCACTGCATACCTATTTTCCAACCTCAGATATTACAAATACCCATGTTGATGGTTTGCAAGGCGCGCAATATATTGAGTTTAGTGAAGGGCCATTTGTACAAAATGATGTTGTAAGCTTTAATCGCGAAACCGACATGGTTTATACACAAGCAAGTACAATGCAAACCATTAACACGCCAGAAGGTGTTATTAATGTGAGCCGCGAAAACTCAAGTTCGTGTGTGCTTTGGAACCCGTGGATAGAAAAATCAAAACGCTTATCTAACTTTGCTGACGATGAATATAAAACAATGCTCTGCCTAGAGGCCGCTAATGTACTGACAGATAAAGTAACGCTTGAGCCAAAACAAAGCCACACCTTAATAACCACCATTAGTTGGTAAGCTAGTCATAATTAAAAGCAGAAATAGGGACAAATAGTGTTTAACAATCAACAAATAATGGATTTACCAAAGCATAGTGATATTAGCTTTAAGCCATTGGCTGATAAAGCCTTATTACATACACAACTTAGCTCGCTTCTGTTTTATATACCGCTAATTGGAGCGCTTATTGCTGTTTGTTATTTTAATGAAGCCTTTGCTAATAATGCACAAACGTATTTGCTAATTGGTATGCCAATTTTGGTGGCCGTATCTATGGTGTACAACATAATAAGTGTGAGGTTGCGAGGCTTTGCAGTGCGAGATCATGACATTGCTTTTAAAAAAGGCGTTATTTGGCAACAAGTGACGGTATTACCTTTAGCGCGCGTACAGCATATGGAAATACACCAAGGGCCAATAGAGCGAAAACTTAGCCTTGCAAGCATTAAATTATTTAGCGCTGGTGGTGTAAGTGCCGATTTACAAATTAGTGGGCTAACCCATGATGATTGTAAAAATATGCGCCAATTTGTACAAAACTACCGCCAAGACGACGCAACTACTCAGGCAGCTTTAGTCGATGAGTAATACAACTATCGAAGATAAAGCCAGCCCTATTTACTGGCAAAAAGTATCGCCCTGGGCACTTTTATACTTTGTTGTGCACTTTAGTGTGCGCTTTGTAAAAGATGGCCTTTTAAACTTACTACCTATGCTTGTCGTGTTTGTTACTCAAGTAGAAAATAAATTGTTTTGGGCGCAGGTTGCAGGCGGTATTGCACTAATTTTGCTACTTGTTTACTCATTTTTATATTATTTAAATTTTAAGTTTAGTATTAGTAGCGACAACGAAATATTGCTTAACAAAGGTGTATTTAAAAAAGAGCGACTTACGCTTAAATTTGGCCGTGTGCAAAACGTTAATATTGCCGAGCCGTTTTATTTTACCCCCGTAAACTTAGTTAATTGTATTTTTGATGCCGCTGGCAGTGTGTCGCAAGAAGTTGTTTTACCTGGTGTCACTAAAGATTATGCACAGCAAATGCGTAAACAAATATTTGATTTTAAAGCGCAGCAACAGCAAGAAGCGCCAAATACTGAACAAAGCGAAACAGACACTATCGAAAACAGCCTAAGCATTAGGAATAAAGAAATAGCCAAATTTGGTTTGATGTCGAATATGGCCATTTTTGCAATGGCTGCTTTGGCCCCTTTTATAAACCTAATTGTTGATTTTTTAGAGAAGCAAATTATTGCGAAAGTAGAAGGCTTTTATCAACAAGAGCTTGGTATGCTGGCAAGTGCTGCTACCTTTGCGATGATCACCTTAATTGTTTTGTTAGTTGTGGTGGCTGTAATGCTATCGGTGACTATGTCGCTTATTCGCTTTTATAACTTTGAGCTTTATTTTAAAGGTCAAAAGTTTAAACGTATTGCAGGCTTGTTAGAGCGCCATCAGCTTTCTATGAGTATGGATAAAGTACAATCTATTGTTATAAAGCAAAACTTAATGGGGCGATTACTAAAGCGATTTACCGTTGAGTGTTTACAAGCAAGTAGCGGCGGAATAGCAGCCGGTGTGGCGGCTAAAAAAAATAAACAAACGTTAGTATTACCTGTATTAAATAGCGAACAAGTTGATAGTGTATGCCAATGGATTTACCCGTGGTTTAATAGTAAAAAACTCGCTTTTAAGCGCGCAGAACGCGCGCTTTTGTATAAAAATTTAGGCTTTTATTCACTGTTACCCAGTGTATTAGTGTTTGGCTTTTGTTTTATTGCTGATATTAATACTCTGATAAGCCTTGGTGTTTTGGTGGTGTTTTCTGGCTTGGTTACTTTGTCGTATCAGCGTTATGGTTATTACATGCATGAGGATAATGGCCGATTCTACATGGTTGTACGCAAAGGTATGATTGGCGTTCATTACCGTGTTTTTGAGCTTTATAAAGCGCAAAGTGCGCGCAGTATAAGTACATACCTAATGAGAAAGTCAGGCTTAAAAAGCCTGTATATACAACTTGCTTCAGGCTTTGCATTTATGCCCTATATAAAGCAGCAAGATGCTGACTTTATTATTGATTTTACAATTAAGCAGATTGAGTCAGATACTCGCAGCTGGATGTAAATTACCCTAATAAAACATGTGTAAATACCCATTTTCACATGTTTTATTACACTTTCTTACTGCCCATGAAAGACATTTAATAATACCCTAGATGGTATTAAGGAATTCTTTTAGGGACGCTCATGAAAAAAACACTTATCGCATCAGCTTTATTACTAGCAGCACCGAGCTTTGCAGCCGATTGGCAAACTATTCATACCGAACATTTCAACATTCACTACAGTGTTGAGCATGCTGATTTTGCTAATTCAACTGCAGCAGAGCTTGAAATAGTACGCACCAAAGTGCTTGAGCAGCAAAACCGAGCACTTGATAAAACAGTTGATGTAGTGGTGTTTGATCCCCTAAATGCAGCAAATGGCTTTGCGCTACCTACCTCAAATAATCCTGTAATGGCACTTTTTACAACCCCACCACAATCCGACACAGTTATATCAAACAGCGCTGGCTGGCAGCAGTTACTTGTACTGCATGAATATATTCACTTAGTACACTTAGCACAGCCTACACGCAATCACTGGCAGCAAAAAGTACGTGGCGTATGGGATTTATACGACTTAACTTACAGTGATACACCGCGCTGGGTAGCCGAAGGTTATGCCACATTGATTGAGTCTAAAATGACGGGTCGTGGGCGTTTATTTGATAACTACTCAGAGTCAATACTGCGAGAATTTGCTCAGCAAGGTGCTTTGCCAACCTATGGGCAATTAAATGGCGAGCAGGGCTTTATGGGGGGCTCAATGGCGTATTTAATGGGTAGTCGCTTTTTAAATTGGTTAGAGAAAAACTATTCAGAGCAAACACTCGATAGTGTTTGGACGCGAATGCAAGGCGTAAAAACGCGGGATTTTGATGAGGCATTTAGCGGTGTGTTTGGGCAAAGTGCAGCCAAGCTATATCGCCGATTTATAGCTGAATATACCTATAAAGCAATGCAAATAGAGCAAGGGGAGGTGTTACTTAATAGTGAACTTTGGCTTGAGCTTAACTTATATGCAAGTAACCCAGCACTTTCAAAAGATGGTAGTAAGATTGCGATTGTTGAGCGAGATAAAGAGAGTAATACCAAGCTTGTAATTTATAGCACGGACGACAACATAAAGGCGCAAGAAGAGTTTACTAAAGCGCAAAAAGAGCTACTCGAGAACGATGCACAGGACATCCCCGATACAGCGCCAAGTGTGTTTAAGCGCGAACAAAAACAAGTGCTTAATCAAATTAATCGAGCCGGTATTGCAAACCCGCAATGGGTAAATAACACAACGTTGTATTTTAATGCGTACAGCAATGAAGAGTCGGGTATTTATAACAAAGTGTCTGACATATTTAGCTATAACACTGACACTGGAAATATTACACAGCTTACCGAACTTGCTGGTATACGACGATTTAGCGTAACCAGTAACGGTGAAACCTTGTATGGCGAGCAAATAAGAGATGGCTACTCTGAATTAGTAAAGGTTGATCTCAATACGCAAACCATCACACCATTATTTACAAAAAGCCTTGAGACAACTTACGATTACCCAATACTCAGTCCTGATGAAACTAAATTAGCTTATTTATCAACGTCATTAAATGAAAACTGGCAATTATATATACAAGATGTGGGTAGTAATAAGCAGCAATTAATACCTATGCCAAACGGGTATCAATATTTAAGTCAGCCGAGCTTTAGTCTTAATGGTGAGTCACTTTACTTTGTTGCAGGCTTAAATAGCGCTACTGATATTTATAACTACAACATAGAGAGTAAAACACTCAGCAAGTTAACTCAGGGGCAGGAAGCCGTTGCTCACCCGATTGAAATGGCTGGTGGCTCGTTACTCTATTTTTCGATAACCGCAGATGGGCCAAATGTAAAAACATTGCCAAAAGCTATAAACAGCACTGTAGTTACTGAGTTTGCAGCTAACAAAAAAGCACCGCTGCTAATAGTAAACGAACATACGCTTCCAAAAGCTAAAGTATATACGCACCAAACAACGCAGCAAACAAATTACAACGTGCTTGACCAGCACGCTACTTTTGCACTGGGGACGCAGTATTATTCGGCTTCTACCAGTTTGTTAGATTTAAGCATTAAAAGTAGCGATTTATTAAAACAGCTCGACTTGCAAGCGGGATATAGCACTGATTTACACGATGGAGCACTGCACGGTGGTTATGTGCAGGCAAAATATAATGCGCTTGATGTAAAACTGAAACTTGCACTGTTTGACTATGATTTAAATACATCGCGCCAGTACCAAGCAAGTTTAAATACCGACATAGATGCCCGTGGTGGTTTTGCTGCAGTAAGTTACCCAGTTAAATTTGGGCAGCTAAGTTTAACGCCAGAGATTGCCTACAATTACACTGATTATAAACAAAGCCATAAAAGTTGGACGCGTTTAGGCGTTGCTCAAAATTGGCAATATGATCGTCAAGATTTTGCGATAGGCCAAAGTGTTTATGCGAGTTGGTACGATGGCAGTAGTAAAAGTACTAATTGGCAAGGTTACGATTTAGCCGCCAAAATTTTTGGTAAGGCGTTTGGTATTCCTCTTTATGCAAACTTTGATCAAAAACAGCGTGATGACAATAGCCTTGCATTAGGTGGTTTTAGCTCAAATCTTATTAATCAGCAGCAAAATAGTGAATATGTACTTTCATCTGAGCTGCCTTTTTATAGCGCAACTGCAAAGCGCTATCAAATTTACGGTGGCGGCTTTAGCTTTAAAGAAGGCATGCCGTGGCTTTATTATAAGCAACATCAACTCGAGGGCACCGTATATGCAAAAAGTTACGGGATAAAACACCAAGGTGATTTTAGTTTTGGAATGGGGCCTGCTGGTATAAATGACTTAACATTTAATATGGGATTGTCGCGAGTAGAAGGCGACAGTTTTGAGGATGAAATGCGAGCGTGGCTGAGCTTTTATTATTCGCTATAAATATCAATTGTCTAAGTTACTTATCCATCTGCAAGGATAGTAACTTAGCTTGATATACATCGATTTTTTGGTTATCACGTTCTAGTTCGATAGCTTTCTCAAGTAAGGTTTGTGTTTGTTTAATATTACCTTGTTGATAGCGAACTTTTGCGAGTTCCAAGTATAACTCAGCAATGTAAGGCGCTTTAGTAATAGCTTGCTCAAGGTGTGCTTTAGCCTGATGAGCGTGGCCAGCTTGTAAGTCGTTTTTAGCGATTACTAGTAATTCGTATGGGTCTTTTTCTTTATTAACTAATTGTGAAGTGAGCTCTTTAACCAGCTCTTTGTCGCCTAATTTTTTAGCTAAAAGCTGATAGTTTCTGATTAAATTAATGCTTATTTCATTATTACTAAGTGCTGTTTGATAGATGTTTTTAGCGCTTTGTAAATCACCAGCCCGACGATGCAAAATGCCCGCTATATTAAATAATTCAGGATCATTGGGAGTGTATTTGTTTGCTTGTAGAATAAGTGAGTACGCAATATCCAGCTGTTTGTCTGCTAGCGCTGTTGCAGCTAAATTACTGTAAAACTTAGAAACTAAATCGTTATAATCTGCACTGCTTGAATAAAAGCTGCGACGGGTAGGAAAGTAGTCGATTAAGGTGCCCGCTCTGAAAAATTCAACAATATTATCATCCTTTTTATCTACTTTTGGGGCGTATACTCTTGTTCTAAAGTGGCTTGCTACATAAACAACATTATTTTCTTTTGCGTATACAGGCTGACTTGTTACTTCTTGAAAGCTCGTTTCTAATCCGAGAGCTTGTGCATAGCTTTGTGTTAAAACAGCTAAGCTAATGCAGTTGCCTTGCGAAAGTTTTAAGGCTTGGGCTGAAGTAAGTGTATCGCCGTGGTATTTAAAGTTAGCTAAGTTGCTTTCGAGGTAGTTGTAAATAATGCGGTCATGACGGATTTCAGACTGTTTTTGTTTTTCGGCATAGGCTAAAAATTTTTCTTTTTCAGCATTTGGCAGCTCGAAAATACTGTACTCAGAAGGAGTGTCGAGTTTATTAAACAAAGAATGGTTTAATAGTTGTTCAAGCTCTATTTGTTGTTCTACTTGGTGAACCTTGGTTGTGTTACATCCAACTAAATATAAAAAAGTAATACAGACTGCTATTTTATAAAACATCATAAACCCACTCCATTGTTAAATTTTACATTACAATGTGGTGGGTTTTTAATCAAGCACTTGCTGTACTGCGTTTACTTGAGCGATTTTTTTGTGATTGTTTTTTACGTTTACGGCGGGTAAACCACAAGTAAAAACCAGTACCTGCTAGCCACACTGGGCTCAAACCAATTACGCACCACAGTATTTTACTTATTAGCCCTGCAAAGTAGCCAAAATGAAGTTTTCTAAAGCTATCAATTACTTGCCAGCCAACGCCAACTTCGCGAATATCCCAGTTAGTTAAATGTTCGCCTGTTTGCTTATCGTAGCTAACCGTATTGGCATATTCGCTCGCAAGTGGGTTATTTGTATCGACTTCGCCGAATAAGGTGATATTTTCGTCAGGCTCGAGTGGCATAACTAAAAACGTACCATTAAAAGTGGGTATTTGCTTTTTACTGTCATCAAGTATGTGTTGAAACGAAATATCGCTACTGTGCAAGTTTTTGGTTAGTACAAAGTGCTCTTCCTCAGCGTGTTCAATAACTTCGTGATACCACACCGCCCAGTTAAAGTAGCCACCTGTAATAGCTAAAATAATAATGATGGGCGACCCTATCACCCCCGTCATCTTATGAATGTCGCTAAGTACAATTTGCAGTGTTGCACGCCAGCGCACACTAAATAGGCGCTGCCAAAATTTACGATAAATAATAAGTCCTGTAATACCTAATACCAATAAAAACAGAGCAAAAAAGAAGCCTAGTACTGTGCCTGTTTGCCCTGGCAGGTTTTTAAAGTCGTTAAGTAAAAAGGTGTAATGCAGTTCTAAAAACCAATCAGTAAAATAATGGCTGGTACCAACAGGCTCTGACAAAATGTCACCCGTATACTGGTTTAAATGAAACTTATACCATTGCTCTGTCCCGCGTTTAACTAAGTAAACCCGATCAGCAGTATCATCGTTAAATATTTCCCAACTACCTACTACATACTCAGGGTAAGCAAGCTCTGTTTTTGCGATTAATTTGTCGATTGGCATGCGCTCTGGCAGTGCTTTTATAACATAGTGACTGCTTGGCATAAGTAAGCCATCTATTTCACTTTTAAAAACTAATACGCTCCCTGTAATACTAATAACAATCAAGGGAATGAGAGCTATAAGAGCGATCCAACTGTGAATTTTAAAAAGAGTTTTTCTCATAGATAGTTTTATATATTGCAGTTAATGACTTGCGCATGATAACAACTATCATTTTCATTTGATAGCTTGTGAGTAGGTTTCCTATTAAATAAGTAAACCGTGAACTTAATTCTACGGTTTTTGTATACCTAGCTTGCCAGTACCTAAAATAAGAATGTCTTATTTAGTTGAGTTAAATTTACGCGGCTCTACAATGCCGCGCTCATAGTAAAAGCCTTTTAAAAACAGATGTTTATTAAATGTTTTTATTTCTGTTTTTAATTAACATTTATATAACGAGCGAGGTTGCTTTGGCGCATTATTTGCCTATATTGTCTTCTTTTATTTTGGTTTTTAGTTTTTTACCATTACTAAACAAAATTCGAAAAAATCGTAGTGTCTCTGGTTTGTCACTATTAATGATGACATTTGGATTAGCACAAAGCCTTTATTTTATAACCTACAATATTTTCTTTGAGCGCTATTATATTGCGTTACCATTTATTGTAACCGGTGCATTAAGCGGGCTTATTTTATATTTTTTTGCACGTTTCAACGCAGCTAAACGAGAACGTGTACAGCTGGTTACTATGCTAGGTTTTTCGTTACTGCCTTTTTCACTGCTTTTAAATTCAAGCCTTGATACTGCAACGGTATTAAGCGCTTTAACGTATGTTGGTCTTGTGATGAGTTCGGTACGTGTTATGCCGCAAACTTATAAAACATTGCGTACGGGTAATGTGAATAATTTAAGCGCGCGCTACTTTAGCTTGCAGTTTATTGCTGGTATTTGCGGCTTAGTTGTTGAGCTTACGACAGTTGCTCCAAGCACGGCGCACTTACTTATGTTTATTATGCTATTGCTTACCAATGCTGTGCAATTTGGTTGTATGCAATACTATAGAATGCGACCTGTAATGGCTTAAAAACAAGCTACTTAAGTTCCTATTTAGCCTAATTTATGGCAAATTACTTTATCTAACAAAAGGATAAAGTATGAATTGGAATCAGTTTGGCTATATTTGCCGTGTTAATAGCTCTAAAACACTAAGTACAGAGCAAAAAGATGAGCTAAGTACACAGCCCCATTTAAATATGTATGCCAATAGCGGGTCGCGTAGTAAATTAGCGCATAATTTAGTTGCGCTAATTGCATCTCAAGATGAAGCAACGTCGCAAAAGCAAGCTGCGTATTATCAATGTTTACCGGAATTAGTTAACGAATTTAAGTTTGAGCACAAGGGCTGGCTTAGTTACTTAACCATTGTATTTGTTATTTATGTTTTATCCTCTTTGTTGTATCAGTCTTTTGTTGTGCCTTCTTTTGTAGAGATATATAGCAAGCATACTATTTCTTTAAATCATGTATTTGATGATTATTTTACTTACTGGTATGTGCCAATCATCTTACTCGTTTTATTGCTGAGTATTATTTTTACCGTTATTTTAAAGCTAAAAAATGTAAGTGCTCTCACAGAGCTAAAGCCTTTTTCAGGTTTATTTAAATTTCTTATTCCTCGTCAATTAATTAATGAGTATAACTCTTTAATTACCACGCTATTATTTCCAAGTAATCATAAAAAGGGTATTAAAGCTTCTACACCCCAAACCGAGCATTTAGCTAAATGCGAGCTGCTAGGTTTAGAAACCCAAGAAGAATTTAAAGCGTTATTAAAGCAGCAGCTAAAATTACTTAATGCGCATATTAAAAGCTATATAAATAAGCTCGTTATTGTTTATGGTTTGGTCATTGTTGTTTCTATTTACCTGTTTGTTAAAGCGGCTTACCAACCAATATTTATGCTAGGAGAAGTACTATGAAAACGAAAGGATTTACGTTAATAGAGTTGATGGTAGTGGTGTCTATTATTGGTATTTTAGCTGCTGTTGCGCTACCTCAATATAGTAAGTATATGCAACGAGCAGAACTTGTTGACCCACTTGCAATGGCTGCTGTTATTCGCGAAGACGTTACGGTTTATTATCTTGAAAACAGGCGCTTTCCAGCAAGTAATGAGCAAGCGGGTGTACCTGCAAGTAAATTTTTGATTGGTAATCGAGTGACGGGCATCACAGTCGATAATGGTGCTATTCATATTAGCTTGGGTAATAAAGCTTCACAGCTTTTGAAAAATACAGTTTTAACATTCAGACCGGCTGTTGTAACGGGAAGCCCTACAAGCCCAATTGCATGGTTATGTGGGTTTGACGAGCCGGTAACTGGCATGCAAGCGGTTGGCGAAAATAAAACAACAGTACCAAAAGAAATTTTACCTTCAGCGTGTATATAAAATAGTTTGGGGAATTAAAATGCAATTAGCTATTCATCAAATTGATGCGTTTACGGATGAGTTATTTAAAGGTAACTATGCGGCAGTGATCCCACTAGAATCGTGGTTAAGTGACGATTTAATGCTAAAAATTGGTGCTGAGAATAACGTATCTGAAACGGCTTTTACCTGCCTGCAAGACGATGGAAGTTTTGTTATTCGCTGGTTTTCGCCGTTGATGGAAATCGACTTTTGTGGTCACGCCACACTTGCGGCTGCCTATGTTTTATGTGAAGAGCATAATATATCGAAAATTCGCTTTGTTGCTGATGCGGTGGGCTCGCTAATCGTTAATAAAAACGCTGATGGCAGCTTTGCAATGACCTTTCCTAAACAAGCACCGATTGAGGTACAAGATGTACCGCAGCAATTGCTTGATGGCTTGTCTATACAACCGAGCAAAGTACTTAAAAATCGCCAAGCTTACTTTGCTATTTATGAAAATGCCGATCAAATACTTGAATTAAAAACTAACTCAGAGCTTTTAAAAACGCTTTATCCACTTGATGTAGTGGCTACAGCACCTAGTGATGAGTACGATTTTATATCTCGTTATTTTTGGCCTGCAAGCGGTGGCGACGAAGATTATGTAACGGGCTCAATTCATACTGGCTTGGCACCTTACTGGGCGCAGCAATTGGGTAAAACTACGTTAAGTGCTTATCAGGCTTCAAGCAGAGGCGGGCATTTAATTTGCAAAGTGGATGATACAACCGTCACTTTGACCGGACATGCTGTAAGGTATTTAAAAGGCACTATTTATATTTAAACTGTGAATTAAGTTATAAAAAAGGCCACGTAAATCGTGGCCTTGGTTTACTCAATTAGTAGAGGTATTTTATGCTTCTAGCGCTTTTGCAATTAAACGATCAATATATTTTTTATGCGCTTTAGTTGCTGTATCTGCACCCCAAGCAACACTGGTATCGGCTATTTGAGTTAGCTGATATAACGCTGCTGTTTTAGCTAAGTTATCGTATTTACTTGCTTTGCCAAGACCTGCAATTGCAATTAACTGGTTAACATACTCAATTTGTAAGTTGTGACTAATAGAGTTTGCGTCTTTGCTTTTCACGAAAATGCTGGCGGTTAAATCTTCCATAAACTGAGTTAGGCTATATTCGTTACCGTACAGAGCTGTGTCAGAAATACGCAGTAATACCGCTGGGTGTAATAGCTGTGCAAGTACAGACTTTTGCATTCCTAAAATCATTTGGTGTGCTTTAGGGTCTTCATTTTTGCCATAGTGATTAAAGCCACGACGTTGCAGTTGTAAGTAGCTATAAAGAGGTTGCATGTTTTGTAGTACGTCTGGCGCAAATACAAACTTGGCTAGTATATCCATTGCTTGTGTTTGACGCTCAAGCGATACCGGTGTAAATGGTTTATCTGCATTTGTATCACCCACTACAGCGCGCTCAACGTATACGCCACCAATTTGGCGAGAAACCACACCTGCTTGAGCTCGGTACTGACCAAATAAGCTATTAGCAGAGGTAACAAGCTGTTGGTAAGACTCACCTTTAACCGTTGCTTTATCTTTTAGCTCAGTAAATAGTTTATTAATTAGTGCCATACGATCTGCGCCATAGGCAGCAGGGTTTGACGACAAATCACCAATCATTACACGTGGATCGATATGGCGACCTGGTGCGCGCATATCGTCTGCATCGTTACCAAAGGCAAGGGCATGTTCACTTGAACGAGCAAGTATTTTTTCAAGTCGAGCTTGCTCAGCAGCTTCATCTGCAAGCGCTACGCTGTAGCCATAGTTAATTGCCCAATCATCGTAAGGACCAGGTTTTGTTTGAAAAATATCACCTTGCTGCACACCAATTGGGGCAATGTTAGCGGGTGCATAATCCATAACAGAACCGGTTACTATGCCTTGGGTTTTGTTTTTATCGTGTACTTCTTTTTCATCCCACAAAATTGATGATTTCATATTATGGTTAAGACCTAAAGTATGGCCAACTTCGTGAAGTACCAGTTGCGTTAAACCTTGGCGAAGCATTTCTTTATCTTCAATTTTGTCGCCGCTAGCAAGGCCTTTAGCAAGCATTAGATTTTGTTGAATCTCATGCCCAAGAGAGCAATTTAGCTCGCCGGTATTTGTTGTTTCACCGTGGCTCATTGTTCCTTGTGTGAAAAGTGTGTCGTAAATCCAGCGGTTTTTCATAAATACAAACTCAAGCATAATATCTGAGCCCAGTATTTCGCCTGTTAATGGGTTAGCAAGTGCTGGCCCGTATCCGCCAAATGGAGGCTTAGGTGACGAAGTCCAACGCAGTACGTTGTAATTGATATCGCCCGCATCCCAGTCTGCATCGTCTGGTTGTACTTTTACCTCTAAGGCATTTTTAAAGCCGGCTTTTTCAAAAGAGGTATTCCACGTTAAAACAGCGTCACGAATAGTATCGCGCCATTCAATGGGTGTGGTGTTTTCTATCCACCAAGTAATTGGTTTTACTGGCTCTGAAAGCGCAGCACTTGGGTCTTTCTTTTGTAAGTCCCAGCGTTTTATAACATCTTGATAAGGTGCCCAATCGGTAGATGTCATTTGATCAAATTGATTTGTAAAATAACCAATGCGCGCATCATCCATACGTGGTGAGTAGTTATTGCTAGGTAGAGCGACAAACGAATGCTGAACTTTTACCGATACGCTACGCGGGTCGCTTACTGCATTTGAGCCACGTACCGTTGGGCTTGGGTTAGTAAATACGTAATCAACAACCACGTCTAAGTTATTAGGATATGGACGTTGTTTAATAATGCGTGATTTTTTATCGTCTAGTTTACCTACTTTAAAGCGTTTTTTAGCGTTTTTATCTGCTGGATTTGGCGTAGGTGATACTTTATGAAGTGCTTCGCTTAAAAATAACTTATTTACATTAAATGCTATTTTACCGTCTTCTTCTTTTTCTATTTTAATGCTCGCAAGTACCGCTTCACTAATATTGGCATCACTTGCTTTTGAAATTGCACTACTTTCGTCAAATTTGTAGCGAGGTGTTTTGCTAATAATATCGATACGGTCAAAGTATTTTCTAAATTCAATTAACTTAGTTTCGCGGTACGAACCACGATAATGGCCTGCATCTGTAACGCCATCGACAGTGTGCGCAAAATACACAAACGGCGTATTGAGTTGGGATTCGTTAATCACCATAAGGTGCTTACCGGTTTTTTCGTCTTGATAAAGGCTAAATATACCGGCAAATTCGGTTTGTCCTTTGATCATTTCGCTAAGTGTTTTTGACTCTTTTTCGTCTTTTTTATCGGCTGCAAATGCATGGCTGCCAAACGCTAAGCTAAGCGCAAGGGTGATGGTCGTTAGTTTCATTTTGAGACTTTTAATATTTGTTAATTTAATTGGACTGTACGTAAATTAATTTAATTTCGCACATCTTCGCGATGAAATTTAAGTGTTTAACGCTAATAAACTGATATTAATGAATAAAAGTTTGTAACAAAATATAACGAATGAGGTGAGCTGCATGTGAAGTTATATTCTATAGCCCTGAATAGCAGCGGTTTATATGTATTTGCAACAGTTGCTTACAAATGTCACCTTAATGTTTCATATGGCTCTGGTATTATGGCGTTAATAGAATTTTGGGGATAATAGGATATGCAAACAAATTCACTTAGATGGGTTTTTCCATTTGTAGCGCTCATTGTTGGTGTTGTTGGCTTTATGGGAATCAATGCCATTGCAAAAGATCCAGAAAAAAAAGAAGTAATTGATACTCGTCCAACAGTGCAAGTTGAGCCAGTGATTGCAAACGATCACCAAGTTATTATTAATAGCTACGGTGAAGTAAAGCCTCTTGAAAATACACTGCTCTCGGCGCAGGTGTCTGGCGAGGTGTTAAGTTGGCATCCTAATTTTGTAGCCGGTGGCATAGTTGCTCGCGGTGAAACCTTATTCACTATCGAAAAAGACAACTATGAAGCAGCAGTACTTGTTGCAGAGGCCGAGCTTGCTCGCGCACAAGCGGGTTTAATAGAGGAACAAGCTCAAGCTCAAGTAGCCGAAGACGAAGCCAAGCGCTTTCCAAGTAAAGCGCGCACAGATTTATTTTTACGTAAACCTCAAGTGCTCAGTGCACAAGCATCTGTTAAGTCGGCGCAAGCTGCATTAAAGCGCGCGCAACGTGATTTGGATAATTGTGATGTTACAGCCCCTTACGACGCATTGGTTATTAGTCGAAATATAGGTGTTGGACAATTTGTCACTATGGGTTCGCAAGTTGCTGAACTCAATAATATTGAGACCGCTGAAGTGATTATTCCTATAGCAGGGTTCGATAGCGTTTTTTTGCCAGAGCTTATTAAAGGTATTACCGCAACGATTATTCAAAAAGGCCTAAACAGCTTCACCCGTGAAGGTGTAATTGACCGCGACTTGGGGATTGTTGATAACGCTACGCGTATGAGCAGTTTAGTAGTGCGTATAGAAGACCCATACGGTCTTAAGAATATACAACCAGCCATTAAGTTTGGTAGCTACGTACAGGTAAATTTTGCAGGTGCAATGCTTAATAATATTTACCGCTTACCGCAAGAGTTAGTTAATAACAAAACCGTATGGATCGTTAATGAAGAGCAGCAACTTGAGCCGCGCAAAGTCACAGTTATTCGTGAAGAGGGTGAGTACTTTTACATCAGTGATGGTTTGCAAGCAGATGATAAGTTGGTGATTACTTTGCCAGAATATCCGCAAAAAGGCATGGCTGTAAAAATTGCGGGCCTTCAAAATACTAAAAATACAGAGGCACTTGAAAATGCTTCCACTGAAAAATTATAAAGGTAGGCTGAGTTATGAGTAACACTGAACTACCAAATACAGCGCCTAACGCTGAAAAACAAACCGGTATTATTGCTTACTTCGCTAATAACTCCGTTGCTGCCAACCTAATGATGATTTTTATTGTGGTGATGGGAATTATTAGCTTTCTAAATATCCAACGCCAAATGTTTCCTAATGTAGAAATTAACTACATTAATATTGAGGCTAATTACCCCGGTGCCTCTCCTCAGGAAATAGAAGAAAGCATACTTATAAAAATTGAAGAGTCGCTAAAAGATGTGACCGAAATTAAAAAAGGTGTGTACAGGGCATTTAGAAATGGCGGTAGAGCAAGTCTTGAAATTAATACTGATGTAGAGCTGACCGATATACTCGATAAAGTTAAGTTACGGGTTGATGGTATAGCAACGTTTCCTGCCGGTATGGAACCGGTCACCATAAGTCAGGTTGAGTTTAGGCAAGATGTTATAGGTATGACGCTCGTTGCTGACTTACCGCTTACTGAGCTTAAGCCTATAGCAAACCAAATAGAGGATGAGTTACTACAGCTATCTAACGTGTCGTTAGTGGTAAACGATGTTCCTCTTGATGAAATAGCAATTGAAATCGAACCCGATACGCTGCGTCAATATAACCTAACCCTTAGTGATGTAATGAATGCAGTGCGTCGTTACTCAGCTAACTTTTCGGCGGGGCAGTTAAAAACCGATGCGGGTGTTATTTCTGTACGAGTTGAAAATCAGTTTTATTCAGGTGAAGAATTTAGACAAATACCGGTAAAAATAGGGGCTAATGGCGCTAAAGTGTTGCTGCAAGATATTGCCGTGATTAAAGATCAGTTCACTGAGGGTGAGCGTTACTTTAAATTCAATGGTGAAAATGCGGTTTATATATCGGTAAAAGCGACCGAAGAGCAAAGTATTATCCCAGTTGCTGATTCAGTAAAAGCATTTATAGAATTAAAAAATAAAGAGCTACCACTGGGGGTTCGTTTAGAGCCATTAATGGATTTTACGTATTACCTAAATGCCCGCTTAGACATGATGGTTACAAACCTCATTCAGGGCGCTATTTTGGTTGCAATTATGCTATCAATCTTTTTACGCTTTAAGTTGGCATTATGGGTGATGATTGGTTTGCCAGTGTGCTTTTTGGGCGCAATGATGATGATGCCATTGTTTGGTGTAACCATTAATATTTTATCACTTTTTGCCTTTATTATGGTGCTAGGGATTGTGGTGGACGACGCCATTGTCATAGGCGAAAGTGCCTACACCGAAATAGAAAAAAAAGGCGGTGGTGTTGTTAATGTGATTAATGGCGCAAAACGCGTAGCAACCCCTGCAACTTTTGGTGTACTAACTACCATTGCAGTATTTGCTCCGTTTACGTTATCTACAGGCCCAGAAAGTGCCTTCTTTTATGGTATAGCAGTGGTGGTAATGTTGTGTTTAGTATTTAGTTTGATTGAATCAAAGTTGATACTGCCAGCCCATATTGCTCACACTCATTTTTCACCAATAAAAGAGGGTGGCTGGCGCGATCGGTTTAATACGCGATTTTTTGGTTTTGTAAATGGCCCATATAAACGCTTTGTTATACGTTGTGTTGAATGGCGTTGGTCAGTGCTATTTTCATTTATTGCTCTATTAATCGTAACCTTTGCTTTAATCTCATCAAATCAAGTTCGTACCGGGTTTATGCCAAAGATCCCGCATGACTACCCGCAAATAAATCTAGAAATGAATGACAATGTATCAGACATACAAACAATAAATGCTATTCGTGAAATAGAAGCGATGGTGATTGCGATTGATGAAGATACCGAACGCAAATATGGTCAAAAACTCATAAGAGATATTTTAGTATTTAACCAAGGGCGAACTGAAGCACAAGTGCTTGTTCCCCTTGTTGATGAAAGTATAAGGCCTTATAACGCGTTTGAATTATCACGACGTTGGCGCGAGGCGATGCCCGATATTGCCGGTGTTAAATCATTAACCATTTATGATGATGTAAATGGAGGGAGCAGTGACGGCGAATTTGGTTATTTATTATATGGCTCTGATATTGATACATTAAATAATGCAGGACGTCGTTTTATAGAGTTGCTGCAACAGCAAGAAGGTTTGTTTGATATTAGCTCAACAATAGATCCTGCAAGTAAAGAAGTGCAAATGAGCCTAAAACCGGTCGCTTACGACTTAGGTTTAGACTTAGCTTCTATTGCAAATCAAGTTGGGGCAAGCTTTTACGGTGGTGAGGCTCAACGTGTTATTCGCCGAGGCGAGGAAGTACGTGTAATGGTGCGTTACCCTAAACTGACTCGAGAGGCATTTTCGTCACTTAAGCATGCGGTTGTTACTACCCCGCAGGGCCGTGAAGTACTGCTTGGTGATGTAGTTGAACTTACTGAAACACCAGGCATTAGTTATATCCGCCGTGAAGGGGGCTATCGTACTGTGTATGTTTATGGAAACATAGATGAAGAAGTGATTGAGCCAAACGAAGTTGTAGATCAAATTAAAGAAAAGCTACTACCACAACTTAAAGAAGAATATCCAAGTGTTAAGTCAGAACTAGGTGGCGCCATTGAAGAGCAACAAGATCAGGCTAATCAGCAGAAGATGTTTTTCTTCGGCGGTATGATTTTGGTGTATGTTTTATTAGCCGTACCCCTTAAGAGTTATGCGCAACCACTTATTGTTATGTCGGTGATTCCATTTAGCTTAACGGGAGCAATATGGGGGCATTACTGGTTTGGTTTGGATATAACTTTAATGTCTGGCTTTGGTATTATTGCAGCAGCAGGGGTGGTTATAAACGACTCACTCGTTATGACCGATTATGTGAATCAAGCCCGTAAAACAGGTGTTAGTATTAAAAATGCTGTAATAGATGCCGGTTGTGCTCGATTCAGACCTATATTACTTACTTCAATTACTACATTTGCAGGTGTATTGCCCATTATGTTTGAAACAAGCCTGCAGGCTAAGTTTGTAATACCTATGGCGGTAGCGCTTGGTTTTGCAGTGATGTTTGCAACATTAATAACACTTATATTAGTGCCATGCTTGTACATTATATTAAGTGATATTGGTAAGGTGTTTACACGCATTTTGGGTGGGATTAGGACTGTATTTAAACGTCGCCCGCAGAAGGTTTAGCTCAATAAATAACATACGGGCTTAAATGCCGGGTACAAAAAAGCACTGAATGATTAACCATTCAGTGCTTTTTATCATTTGTTGTTACTACATTAAGTATTAAAACAACAATAATTAATCTTTAAATTGCTTATGGCAATCTTTACAGCCTTTAGCCCATGCGCCAAAAGCTTTACCAATTACGGCCTTATCGCCTGATTGAGCCGCTACTGCTAGCTCATCTGCGTATTGTTGGAATGCAGTTGCTTTTTTCATAAAAGTATCGTTTTCAGACCAAACAGCAGCAAGTGCAGCTGTGTCGCCTTTATCTGTTCCTTCGTAAAACGCTTCCCATGGCATTTTTGAAAGTGCAGCTGCGTTGTTAGCACGTTTTTTAAATTGCTCTGCGTCAAAAGGTACTTTACCTTTTAGCATTGCGCCCATGTCACCAATTTGTACTGAGATCATTGAAAATGCTGCTTGGCGGTATTCAATCGCGTCACTTGGCTCTTTAAATGCAGAATTTGCCGATACGCTAAATGCACACGTTGCCAGTGCTATTGTTGCTAATACTTTTTTTAATTTCATGTTTGCCCCTGTTGAAAATTGTAATTCTTAATTCGGTATCTTGTATCTAACATCGTATTTATTCAAGTGAATACGATAGATTTAACTAAAACTTAATCGTTTATATCAATATCTGCAAATATCATCCCGCGACGCATGCTTCTAGTTGCTAAGAATACCTCACCAAGTAACGACATAAATGCACATATAAGCAAAGCCATTGCTGCTACAAAACAACAAGCAATAGTCACGCCTAAGTTTATAGATTGAATGTGCGATAAAAATAACAACATAACCACAGCGCATACAAGTAATGCGCTTAATACACTTAAACTAAAAGCAATATGAATACATCGAGAACGCTTTAAAAGAGCGCGCAGCTCTGTAGCGAGTGATTTATTAAAGTCCTCGTCAGTACTTACTTTTAGTCTGCGTTCTAGCTGACGTGCCCTATCGGTAATTCGTGCCAAACGATTAGATAGAACCCCTAAAGTAGCTGCAATTCCGGTTATTAAAAATACAGGAGCTACAGCTGTTTGTATTACTTTAGCCATAGTTAAAATATTTATTACTTCGTTATTCATTCCTACCCTTAATCAGTTGAGCTTGAAAATGACTTATATATCTACAGAGTACCTGATGTAGGCTTATTAAGAAAAGAGGAATTACGTTGATTTACTTTACATAGCTTCACAAAGTAAATCACAACACAGGTTATTTTTAGGTATATTTAATTACTTAATAAAAAAATAAAAACCAACAAGGACTTTGACTGATGAAACGTACTCCATTCGCACTTGCTGCATTATCGCTAGCTATTTTAAGTGGCTGTAATCAAGCCCCTGAAGAAACCAAAAAAAATAATACACAAGTTAAAACGGTTCAAGTAGCCCAAGCTATTGCCCCAGTTGCTAAAAAAGTGCCTCATGAGATGACTATTCATGGTGACACACGTGTAGATAATTACTATTGGTTACGTGATGACGAACGTAAAGCGCCAGAGGTGATTAACTATTTAGAAGCTGAAAATACATACACAGATGCAATGCTTGCACATACTAAAACGCTGCAAAGTGAATTGTTTGAAGAGCTAAAAGGGCGTATCCAAAAAGACGATGATTCAGTCCCAGTTAAAAACGGTGATTATTTTTACTCAACGCAAACACGTGGCGATAACGAGTACACTACTTACTTACGCAGCAGCGATTTTGCAGGTACGGATCAGCAAGTTATTTTAGATGTAAATGATCTTGCGAAAGGCCATGATTATTATGCAGTAAGTGGTTTAGATGTAAGCCCTAATGGCAATTTAATGGCTTATGGCGAAGATACTGTTAGCCGTCGTATTTATAGCGTAAAAATAAAAGATTTAACTACCGGTAAATTACTCGAAGACACACTTGAAGGCACCAACGGTGGCATTGTGTGGGCAAACGATAATAAAACGGTTTACTACATTAAAAAAGATTTACAAACTCTACTAGGTTACCAAGTGTATCGTCATACGTTAGGTACACCACAAGCTGATGATGAGCTAATTTACGAAGAAACTGATACCAGTTACTACATGGGGATGAGTAAAAGCAAAGATGAGTCAGAAATTTATATTTGGCACAGTAGCACGGCTGCATCAGGCGTATCTGTATTAAGTGCTGATGATGCTAAGGCAATGCCTAAACGCTTAATTGAACGCGAAGCAGGGCTTGAATATGAAATATCTAAACTAGGGAATACTTATTACATTGTCACTAATTTAAATGCTGTAAATTTTCAGCTAATGAAAGTTGATATTGATAAAGCAGGTGACAAGGCTAATTGGCAAAGTGTGATCCCTGCGCGCGATGATATTAAACTCGAAGGCATTGATTTATTTAATGACTACTTAGTTTACCAAGAGCGTGAAATGGGCCAATCAAAGTTGATTGCGCGTGATTTAAAAACAGGTAAAGATTTACCACTGAGCTTTAACGATAGCGCTTATACAATTGGTACTTATGGTAATAACGATATAGATAGCAGCACATTACGTGTTTACTACACAAGCATGACTACACCTGGTTCATCGTACGATGTAGATTTAGCAACTGGCGATAAAAAACTACTTAAACAGCAAGCTGTATTAGGTGATTTTGATGCTGATAATTACGCCTCAGAGCGTATTTTTGTAACAGCACGTGATGGCATAAAAGTACCGGTAAGCTTAGTTTACCGAAAAGATGCGTTTAAAAAAGATGGTACTAACCCGCTACTGCAATATGGTTACGGCTCTTATGGCGCAACCATGGACCCTACTTTTTCAAGCACGCGTTTGAGTTTACTTGACCGTGGTTTTGTATTTGCAATTGCCCATGTACGTGGCTCGCAAATGCTAGGTCGTCCTTGGTACGAAGACGGCAAGCTACTCACTAAAAAGAATACGTTTAATGACTTTGTTGACGTAACTAAAGCATTGGTTTCTCAAAAGTATGGCGCAAAAGATGAAATATTTGCGTTAGGTGGCAGTGCTGGTGGCTTATTAATGGGCGCAGTAGCAAACCAAGCGCCTGAGCTTTATAAAGGCATGGTTGCTGCAGTGCCGTTTGTAGATGTAGTGACAACGATGCTTGATGCGAGTATTCCGCTTACAACAAATGAATACGGCGAATGGGGTAATCCGAACGAAAAAGCGTATTACGATTACATGCTGTCTTACTCGCCATACGACCAAGTATCTAAGCAAGCATATCCTAATATGTTAGTAACGACTGGCTTGCACGATTCGCAAGTTCAATACTTTGAGCCTGCAAAATGGGTTGCTAAGCTGCGTGACTATAAAACTGATGACAATAAGTTACTGTTTAAAATAGATATGGAAGCAGGGCACGGCGGCGCATCGGGTCGCTTTAAGCGCTTAGAAGATACCGCGCTAAACTATGCATTTATGCTTGATTTAGCGGGTATTAAAAAGTAATTAATCTTTATATTTAAATAGATTTAACTCAATAAGGTGCTTTTTAAAAAAGCACCTTTTTTTGTGGCAAATTAAAGCTAAACATAGTGCCTTTACCAATTTCACTTTGTACGTAAATTTCGCTATCCATCAGTTTTAATAAACCTCTGCAAATGGCTAATCCTAAACCACCTTGCTGGCGCCCTTCTTTATTAGAATTACTTGCTTGGTAGTGCGGGTCAAAAATAGCATTCAGCTCATCTTCTTTTATACCTACGCCTGTGTCTGATACATGCACAAATAGTTGATTATCGTCACTGCGCTTTACATGTACTGCAATGCTGCCACCGCGAGGGGTGTGCCTAATTGCATTGTCAATTAAGTTACTTAACACGCGCTCTAATTTAGCTATATCGGCAACCACAGGAAAATCACAAATCGCAGGTTCTACCGACAAACTAATGCCCTTTTTATCAACGGCTAAACTAAATTTTGCCATGCAATCGTAAATGAGTTCACCTAAATTAAAGGTTTCTTTGTTTATACTTATTTCGCCATTTTCTAAGTGAGCAAGTTCAAATATTTGCTCTATGAGTAGCTTTAATTGCCCACAATTATTAAGCGATACCTGTAAGTATTCTTGTTGTTCTTTTTGACTTAATAGCTCACCTGACTGATTTAATACTTCTAAAAATCCCTGCAGTGAAGCAAGTGGGGTACGTAGGTCGTGCGATAAGTGAGTTAGCAACTCTTTGCGTTGTTTATCGCCTTGTTCAAGCGCTTTAAACTGCTCGTTAATACGGGTAAGCATGGCTTGAATACTTCGCCCTAAACTATGCACTTCGTTACTTTTTTGCGTTGAATAGTTACTTAGCTTGGTGTCGGTAAGGCTGTAATTAGCGGCTTCAATATTGCTAACATCACGTGCTAAGCGCTGTATTGGGTTGGTAAAAAAGCGTAGCAAAATTAGCATCGCAATAAATAAAAAAGCGAGTGCAGAGCCAAGCCATAAAGCGGCCAGCCATAACTTATCATTATTTTTTACAGTGCTTAGTGAGGTGTCGTAAGCCTCACCACCAATAATTACATATAAATAGCCTTGTAGCTTATCTTGATTAAATACTGGCGCGGCTGAAAATATTTTTTGTTGCTCTTTATTACGAGGATTATCACCATAAATAGGTGCAGCGCTTGGGTCGTTAATCAGCCTTTTTAAAGGCGTTAAACTAATGTGCGTGCGTTTAACTTTACCCGGCTTTGCTGAGTAAGTAAGAATTTTTCCGGTTTCGTCTACAAAATAAAATTCAAACGCCGGGCCTAATAACATCAAGGTATGAAAGAGGTTTTCAAGCGCTTTATAGTCGTAAACACCTTCTTTTATTAGCGGGTTATCTTGTACTAAATGCTCGGCAAGCGCCAAATGTAAATTTTGCTCAGCATGATGTTTTGAGGTGAGTTCTAATTGCTTGCTCCAGCCGTAAACTAGGGCGCAAATAAAACAAAAAATCACGACTAGCGATATAGCTAATTTTTGATACAAAGATAATTTCATAATGGGTGTCTTAATTGAGTTGGCTAGGGTTTAGTTTGTAACCAACCCCCCAAACTGTTTCGATGATAGGCGCTTGTTGGTGTTCTTCTAGCTTGGCACGTAAGCGGTTTATATGTGAATTAACCGTGTGCTCGTAACCACTGTGTTGGTAACCCCATACCTTATCGAGTAACTGCTGGCGGCTAAAAACATGATTAGGATGGCGCGCAAAGTAAACGAGTAAATCAAATTCGGTGGCGGTAAGGTTAAGGGCTTGTTTACCTAAATACACTTGGTGCGAGCTAAATTCTATGTTGAGTGAGCCTACATTTAGTGTTTGTTCACTATCAGCGGGAGAGTTGTTGTTGTTTTGGCCAGCGAGTAGTTGTGCTCTGTGGCGTAATTGGGTTTTTACTCTGGCTTGTAATTCGCGTGCAAAAAAGGGTTTACAAATATAATCATCGGCGCCCATTTCAAGGCCAATAACTCTGTCCATATCGCTACTCAGCGCGGTGAGTAAAATTACGGAGGTAGTTGGGTAATGCTCTTTTATTTTTCGGCATAAGCTCAAACCATCCATTTGGGGTAAGTTTATATCGAGTAAAATAAGTCCGTAGGGATGCTTAGCTATTTTTTTTAAGGCTAGTTCTGCGCTTACAACATGATCAACATGTAAGTTAAGCGACGTTAGCTGCGTGGTAATTAACTTACCTATTTCTCTGTCATCTTCTACTACTAATATTTTTTCGTGACGCATGTATTACCTCGTAAAAAGGGGGGCATCCGTGCTCCCTTACTTCCCCATTACAAGCTGGAACGTTACTGCGTGCGCGTAATTACTATTTTCGATACTGGGTTATCAAACTTTTGTTCAACACCAAGTGCTGATGTAGATAATCCATCTTGATTTGAAACAATGCCCGGATGCATTGTTATTATATCGGCTGTATCGTCACGTATTTCGTTAAACCCTTCGCCGCTAGCGGCAGGACCTGGCACAGTTTCAGCTGTTTCTGTATTTGCTTCCGTACCCGCATCATAAGCAGTCGTAGTGCGTGATAACGAACCGCCAACTTCTAATGTTGATACATCTAAAGAACTAAGACCGGTAAAAGCATCATTTGTATTCCCAAGCATGGCAGCAAATGACAAATTAAGCGTTTCTTGCTCTTCAACAGTAATGATCACTGTGGTGGTTTCACCAGGGCCAATAGCGCCTTCAGCTGAAACTGCAGCAAGTGCACTTTCGTAGCTGAGGTATTCTTCGTTTGCACCGCTTTCTGCAAGCATTTCTAAACCAACAGAAGCTGTGGTACCGAATGACCAAGGTGCTTCATCTCCAAAAGCAATGACAGAGAGTGGTGACAAAGGCTGTCCTGCAGTTAAGTTACTAAAAGTAATAGTAAACTCACTGATCACAGGTTCTACAACAATTGGCTCAACAACGACCGGGTCTTCAATAACTGGGTCGTTATCATTATCGCTACACGCTGCAAGTGTGGTTGCAAGTGCAAGCACTAGTAGACTTTTTTTAAGGTTGTTAGCAGATGACATAATCATGCTCCTACTTAACTGTAACGGTTAATTGTGCTACTGGGTTTAACCATCTGTGTACTGTATTACTTAAATCGCTATTTCCCGCTTCTAAATCGTCATCACCTAAGCTACCTGGGTGAATATGGATGCTTGTATTTGTATCACCACTTAATATACCTGTACCGCCAGTGCCAGCGTCGCCACCTGGAGCCGCAGGAATACCCGGAGTACCTGGAGCGCCAGAGCCTTCAACTACAAGCTCATTGTTTTGTTCTGTGCCTGCATCGTAAGCATTTAAATTAATTGTGTAAGTACCCGCTTCTGTTGGGATTTTCCAGCTGTTTAAGCCTACAAAGCCATCATTAGTTGGTAGCATCATTGCAGTTAAAGATAGGTACTCGTTACCGTCAGTAGTTGTTAGTGTTGCCGTTGTAGATGCGGCTGGTGCAAGTAAGCCTTCAGCTGGATTTGCAGCCATATCACTGCCCGCTGCAGTTGCTTGTGCAACTAGCTCTGCAATATTGCCGCCTTCAGCCATTGTTTGTAATGCGGTAGATGCCTCTGTTGCTACTTCAAATAGTGTGTCTTCGCTGTTGTGTGCTGTAATTAACAGTGGAGTGAAGTGAATACCCTTGGTTAGGTTAGTAACTTTTAGGTCTAATTCTGCAGCCATAGTCGATTGGCTAGCTGCCGCTAAAAGAATTGCAATTGTTAATGTAGAAGTTTTCATTATTATTCCTGTAAGTGATGATTCGAGTTAAGTATTGAATAATCGTCTCCAGAAACTCTCACAAACTTATCACTTTTTTATCACAAGATTTTACGCTGTGATTTTTAAATACAAATACGTTGGTTGATTTGTAGACATTTGTTTAGTTAAGAGGCAACATACATAAAACAAAAAGGAGAGTGTTATGTAAGAAAATCAACAGGTTGAACCAGTTAATAAAGATGACCGTACGTGGGTTATGTTATGCCATTTAAGTGCGCTTGCTGGGTTTGTTGTGCCGTTTGGCTCAATAATTGGGCCATTAATTGTGTGGTTAATTAAAAGAGATGAAATGCCAGTTGTTGACGTACACGGTAAAAAGGCGCTTAACTTTCAAATAACGATGGCAATTGCATATGTAGTTTGTTTTGTACTGATGTTTGTAGCAGTCGGCTTAATATTACTACCTATAGTGGCAATTTTTGGGTTTGTAATGGTTGTAATGGCAAGTATTAAAGCTAATGAAGGTAAAGAGTTTAATTACCCGTTTAGTTTAAATTTGATAAAATAAACACACAGTTTATTTTTATACCAATTGCATTAAATTAGTGATCTATTATAGCGATAAGAAAATAGCTCAATAACAAGGCTAAAATTATGATACATAGTTGTTCTATATAAATAATTTTTAACGTAGTTAGTGAGTTATTTAATACGCTAGAATGATCATGTTTTTAATAAAATTGGTATTATAAACCCAGCTATATGCTGGGTTTTTACGTTTAGCCATAAGGGCATTATGCTTTATCTCACGTTATTTATTAGCGCATTTATATCTGCCACATTACTGCCTAGCTCTTCTGAGGTGATTATGGTGGGAATGATTACTCAAGGTAAAGTTAATTTATGGCTTATGTGGTGCGTAGCAACACTTGGAAATGTGTTAGGGAGCTGTGTTAATTACTGGTTAGGCACGCAGGTACTGCGTTTTAAAGATAAAAAATGGTTTCCTGTATCGCAAAAAGGGCTTGATAGCGCACAAAAGCAATTTAATAAATATGGAGTGTATAGTTTGTTATTTGCTTGGTTACCGGTTGTGGGGGATCCATTAACGGTGATTGGAGGTATATTTAAAGTACGATTTAGTAACTTTTTACTGTTAGTAACACTAGGCAAAGGCGCGCGCTATTTAGCGGTTATCGCCCTTGCCGTAGGATTCGAAAAGCTTTTTTAAATAAGTTTTTAAGACCTTATTTAGCCCAATCAAGCGTTAACGACACTGAGTCGGCAAAACGCAGTGCATGTGGTTTATCAACGCGTGCTTTAGCGTAATGAACGCTTGGGTGCGCGTGACAAACGGCAAGAATTTCAGCCACTAATTTTTCGAGCAGTAAAAAGTGCCCTTGCTCTACTAAGCTAATAACTTCTTTGGTGATCACTTTATAATTAAGTGCTTGGTCAACTTCATCCGTTTTACATGCATCATCAGCAGGGTAGTGAATCTCTAGATTAATCACTACATCTTGCTTTTTTTCACGCTCATCGGGGTTAAAGCCAATAAACGTACGCAGGCGTAAATTAGTAACGTTAATAATTGCATTAGCCATAGGGTTAACCTTTTATAAGCTGCAAAAATTCGTTACGTGTTTTAGGATCGCTTCTAAAGTTACCTAACATTACTGATGTACGCATGCTTGAATTTTGCTTTTCTACACCACGCATCATCATACACATGTGTTTTGCCTCAACAATAACGCCTACGCCCTTAGCGCCAGTAACTTCTTCAACTGCTTTAGCGATTTGATGCGTTAACTGTTCTTGAATTTGAAAACGGCGTGAAAACATATCAACAATACGGGCAAATTTAGACAAGCCTAATACTTTACCGTTTGGTATATAAGCAATATGGCAACGGCCAATAAAAGGCAGTAAATGATGCTCACACATAGAGTAGAGCTCTATGTCTTGTACTAACACCATGTCGTCAGCGTCAGATGTAAATACTGCTTTATTAGTTATTTCATCAAGCGTTTGACGATACCCTTGCGTTAAATATTCCATTGCTTTTGCAGCACGTTTTGGCGTATCAAGTAAGCCTTCGCGGTTAGCATCTTCGCCTACAGCGGTGATGATTTTTTCATAACTTTCTTTTAATTCATTGTGCATAAATATCTCAGTTTATTTATATTTACTTTAAATGACGACCGCCATCAATAGGCAAAGAGCGCCCTGTGATGTAGTGGCTTTGTAATAGTAAATCAATGCTATTGATAATTTCTTGGCATCCGGGTTCAATGCCCATTAATGATTTTTTAAGGGTCTTAGCTCGATATTGCTCATCGTCATGTTCATTAAAAATAATGAGCGATGGAGCAACCGAGTTCACTTTTATATTTGGCGCATATTTAGCGCTAAACGATTTGGTTAGGTTGTCGAGTGCTGCTTTACTTGCTGCATAAGCTAAGTGTTTAGGGCTGCCTGTTTCAACTACATAATCAGTAAGATGTATTATATCGGCAGGTACTTTTTCATTTTGCTGATAGTTTAAAAGCAGCTCTGCGCACATTAAATTAATTAAATACGGTGTTTTGGCATGTATACGCATCATATTATCAAACAGTGCTGCAAAGTCAGGGTTGTTAGCTTCGCAGTCCCAGCTTGATGCATTGTGAACAATAGCGCGCAGCGATGTTGTATGCTTTTTAAGCGCATTTATAAATGCGCTAATACCGTCATCGGTACTAAAATCGGCATAAATACATACAGCGCCTTGTTGCTCTAATTTATCAACAGCGGCGTGACGAGTACGATACGTGATAATAATACTCTGCCCTTGTGCTATATAATGCTGAGCGAGTGCTAAACCAATACGTTGGCCTGCGCCGGTAATTAAAATGGGCGATGTCATATAAGGCAGTGTTCTCTTTGGCGGGTAGTTATACCAATATCATTAAAAATATCATCGTTCTATCGCTATTTCATAGGGCTATAATAGCTCACTAATTTAATGCAATTGGTATTATAAAATTCAAAGCGTTAATTTATTAAAATATACGCAGCTTCTTAATCTGTCGATCAAAAAAGCAATTAATCCTCAAAGGCATTAATTGCTTTATTTTAGCTACTAAACCTTAATCGTAAATTGTCGGAATTGGTTGACGCTTATGTTGTGTACGCGTGTAAATGCTTACAAGCTTTTGTTCAACATCATTAGACACAGGTTTACCTTCTAAAAAGTCATCAATTTGCTCATAGCTCAAACCAAGTGCTTCTTCGTCTGTTAAACCTGGGCGGTCACTTTCTAAATCAGCTGTAGGTGCTTTATCTACCAATAAAGCTGGCGCACCTAGTGCAGTAGCAAGTGCACGAACTTGGCGTTTTGATAAACCAAACAGAGGGGCTAAATCGCACGCGCCGTCACCAAATTTAGTATAAAAACCAGTAATGTTTTCAGCACTATGATCGGTACCCACTACTAAACCTTGGCAAAAACCTGCGATTTCGTACTGAGCAACCATACGTTGACGCGCTTTAACATTACCTTTAATAAAATCTATTTGAGCTTGCTCAGGCAGTGCTTCACCACAGCCAACTACGGCAGCTATCGCTTGCTCATGTAATGCATCAGCCGCAGGTTGCACGTTTACGGTCATACGTTTACTTGGCTGAATAAAATCAACCGCCATTTGTGCTTCATCTTCGTCAGCTTGTACACCATAAGGTAGGCGCACTGCAATAAACTGATACTTGTCAGTATCGTGTTCTTTATTTAACTCGTTTACAGCAAGTTGACATAAGCGGCCGCAGGTTGATGAGTCAACACCACCGCTAATACCCAGTACTAACGAGCGTGAATGAGCTGCTACCAAACGTGTTTTAATAAAATTAACTCGGCGAGTTATCTCAGCATTTACATCAATCGTTGGCTGAACCTTCATTTCAGCCATAATTTCGGCGCGCATTGCCAGCTCCTTATAAAATTTAATATGTGATACGCAATAAACTTATTATGTGATTTAGTTTTAGTTAATTAAAGTTTTAAATGAGCTTTTATTTGGCGAAGCTCTGCTTTTAATTTTTCTACTTCTTCAAGTAAATCGCTTAATTCTTTGTCTTTAATTACTTCGCTTGGTAGAGCAACAAAGGCATCGGCGGGATAATTTTGTTGTTCGCCAAATAAATGAATATATCGGCTGTCACGTTTACCTGCTTCTCGTTCTAGCTTTGTGACGTACTCGCTTTCAATCAGTTTATTGAGCGCTGCCTCTACTTCATTTACGTTATTAAAATCAGCAAGCCTAGCACTGCGGGTTCTTAATTCACCAGGGGTTTGAGCACCACGCAAAAGTAACAAACAAACAATGGCACGCTGCTGAGCAGAAAATTGCAGATTACTAAATTCAGTGTTGCAAAAGCGGTGATCGTATTTATTTACACGACCCGAAAGACCTTCATCTATTGTAACCAAACGCATTTCTATTAGTTCATCAAGTGCGTTTTGCACGTCTTCATCTGTAAGACTTAACACAGGATCGCGATTAGACTTTTGGTTACATGCGTTCACGAGAGCGTTTAACGATAGCGGATAATGCTCTGGCGTCGTGCTTTGTTTTTCTAATAGGCAACCAAGAATACGTTGTTGATTTGTTGATAACTGCATAAATAATCTCAAATTAGTAAGCGTATTTTATTAGCTTACACCTTTATTGAATGCCAAGCCATTGTTGAAGCTTTGGTTGTAATGCAGCTAAATCGAGAGGCTTACTTAAATAGTCGTTCATGCCTGCGGCTAGGCATTTTTCTTTATCGCCCTGCATGGCATTGGCTGTTAGCGCAATAATAGTAATATTTTCATTATCTTTACCTGCATCACCTTCTCTAATGGCTTTAGTGGCTTGGTAGCCATCCATTTCGGGCATTTGGCAATCCATTAAAACTAGCTTATATGGTTTACCTTGTTTTGCATTGAGCTTTACAATTGCCTCAAGTCCATTTTCGGCAATATCAAAAGTAACACCCGCCTGCTTTAATAGCGCAGAGGCAACCACTTGGTTTATTTTATTGTCTTCAACAAGCAATAGTTGTGGTTCTGATGAATCGAGTACTGGCGCTTTAGTTAGCTTGTTTTGAAGCTGTGCTTGTTGCTGCTGTTGTTCAATGTATTTATCGTTTGTAAGTGAGTCAAACAAATCAGACGGTGTGAGAGGTTTGAAAATCATACAGTCGACTTCCATACCTACTTTAGACTCCTCAGACGAATAACTCATTGGCGCCATAATAACTAACTTGCAACTATGCATATTTATAAAGTTTTTGAGCGCGTTGATATGCGTTTGTGGGGCTTTTTCAAAAAAGTAGTAATCAACTAAAATAGCACCAGGGTGGGTGGTTACATTACTTAAGTAATCATCAACCTCAAGATAGTTATGTATACAATTAACTTTTGCCCCCCAAACAGTGAGCTGCTTGTTAGCGGTGTTAGCATTTAACGAGCACTCATCAATAATTAAAATATGTTTGTTTTTAATTAAATGACTCGGTAAATCTTGTTCTTTACTTAAGCGCGGTTGTATTTGTACTGTGAAAGAAAATGTACTTCCTTCACCTTGCATACTGTTTACACTTACTTCACCGTTCATCAGTTCGCACAATTGTTTTACTATGGCAAGGCCAAGCCCTGTGCCCCCAAATTGGCGTGTTGTTGAAGCATCGGCTTGTGTGAATGAGTCAAATAACGACGCTTGTTTTTTAGGGTCAATACCAATACCAGTATCAATAATCGAACACTGTAGGAACGAGCCATCCGTTGTTTCATCTATTCTGGCAGTAATGACTACTTCGCCATCAATAGTAAATTTAACCGCGTTGCCAATTAAGTTATTTAAAATTTGGCGCAAGCGGTTAGGGTCACTAATTATCTCGCTAACAGTTATTTGAGTAGCATCTAGAATAAGTTTTGTATTGTTTTGTTCTACCTTTAAAGCAAAGGATTCCACCACTTCGCCTAATAACCGAGGTAAATTAAATTGCACGTTTTCAATATCGAGCTTACCGGCTTCAATTTTAGAAAAGTCTAATATGTCATTAATTATATTAAGCAAAGATTGAGCTGATGATTGAGCAAGTTCAATATGATGTTTTTGCTGTAGGTCCAATTGAGTTTGCTTAATTATGTTAAGCATACCTAAAACACCGTTCATTGGGGTGCGAATTTCGTGGCTCATACTCGCTAAAAATTCACTTTTAGCTTCAACAGCTTGTTCGGCGGTTTCTTTGGCTGAAACTAGTTTTTGTTCGGTTTCAATTCGCTGTTGGCTTGAGTGCAAGCTGCCTATTAACGCTGCAACGGCAATTAAAAAGCTTTCTTCGTTTTTAGACCAGTAGCGTTTTGATTGACATTGCTCTGCGCAAACGACTCCTATGGCGCCACTTCCCGCAGGGATTATTACGCACAGCATTGATTTAATCTCGAGAGTCATTAAATACTGTTCTTTAATTGGCTCAAGTATTGGGTGTTCTTGGGCGTCAGGCACATTAAATACAGGCTGGTGATCTATTGCATTAAAAAAGCCGGGAAGATTTTTTCTTAGCCAAATAGAGTCAATTTTATCACTAGACGAATGTTTACTATGTATGGCAAAAGGGCTTAGTTGGGATTTGTCTTCATTAAAAAACCAAATGCTGGCACGTTTAATATCAAATGCTTGGCAGATTGCTTCAGTAATAATATCTTTTGATTGGCTCAGTTGCCCAGTTAATATTAATTTATTAACGGTAAGGGAGGCTAAAATTTCGTTGTGTAATGCTGTTTTATTATTTTCTAATTCAATCTTTTTACGGGTATCAATATTCTGTAATGAGCCAAAAATACGTGTGCATCGTCCATTTTTTCGTTCTGCTTCACCATGTACGAGTACCCAAACAGATTCACCTTCTGCATCCATTACTTCTAATTCAACTTCGTAGCTTTCACCATATTTTATGGCTCGTTCAATTAAAGGTTTGATTGTTTCTCGGCTAGTGCCTTTTTTAAAGTAATTTAAATCTTTAGGCCATTCTGGTTGGCTATTTAATGGGTATTTAAATAGTTTTTTGGTCATATCAGACCAATACACTTGTTTCGTTTCTAAGTTAAATGACCATGCGCCTATTTGGGCTAGATCACTCATTGCCTCAAGCATTTTTTCGTTTTGTTGCTGGCGATTAAGCATTTTCAAAAAGAATAAAAAGGCCCAAATTAATAACCCGCAAATAATTATAATTGATAGCCTAAGTGGCCATACAGCTGAATTTGGTGGGCTCCAACCTATTTTAGGTGCTACGTAAAGTTGCCAATTGCCACCTTGAAAGCTTAACGTAAACTCAAGGGGGTCTTGCTCTATTATGTTTTGATTACCGTAAAAAAACTCCCCTTTGCTGCCAAGTCCATGCCTGCCTTGTAAAGCGACGTTGTATTCTTTTCCTAGCTCATAAATACCTGAATTTTCATAGACTTTTTCAATGTTGAGAACAACTGAAAGTAATCCCCAAAAGCGATTTTCTGGCGGTATGTAAACAGGAACGCGGGCTATAAGTGCTACGTCACCTTGGATTAATTTTAATGGGCCAGCCATTACAATGGTATTTGTATCGCGAGCTCTAATAGCATCAGCGCGTTGGTTTTTTTCTTCTAAAAAGTTTAAACCGAGTGCTTTTTCATTACCTTTTAATGGGTAAGTCATGCGAATTACCATATCGGGAGCGCCACCAATATTGCGAAGCTCATTTGAGGTTTTAAATAGTGGTTGGGCAATTTGTTCAAACTGTGTTTGCTGTAAATCAGGCTGCGCCGCTACGGCAACACCTAAACCTCGAACTAGTTGGATATTAGAAACTAAAATAGATTCTAATTGAGCTCGATATGTACTTACTTCAGAAAGAATTTGTAGGCGATGAGCATCTTTAACACGATTGTAGTTAATACGATCAAGAACGATACCAACTAGTACAGTTAGCGTAAGCGATAACCAAAAGGTCAACTTAAAGTTATGAACGTTCGTTTTTTTATTGTTAGTAGATGGTGGCATTTGCTACATCGTGGCGTTAATTTAGGCAAATTAACTATAGCTAATTTATTACACAAATGAAAACGACGCATTAACAAATGCGCCGTTTATTTTTTATAATTAGTAGTTTAGCGAGTTACGAGTCGCTAACTTCACGCGCCCAGTGATTTTGCTTTGCTACATGTAGCTTGCGGTAACCATCAAGTAGCGCCGCATGCTTTTTAAAGCCTTCAAGCGATAAACCAGGGAAAGTTAAACCGTTAAACTGCTTTTTACCTTCGGCAATTTCTATAGCCAGCGCTACATTATTAGCACCAAACATTAAGCCTAGTGCATCTTGGTAATCTGCGTATTCGCGCTCGTCATCGTATTTAATTTCAAGAACTGCTTTTAAACAGCGGAAGTGGCGCATTGCCTCTTCGTTTACTTGGCCTGTATGAAGTATCCAGTCAACCCAATCAATGGCTTCTTCGCTGCCTGCAGCTAAACATAGGTGCGCTTTAAGCTCACCTATACGCAGTGTGTGCCATGGTGTGTCGGCATCGGTTGCAAGGCCAATAAATTCTGCGGCGCGGATAATATCGCTGTGGCCTGCTTCTTCAAGGCTGTCGTAAACGTCCATCCATTGCTCTGCATCGTACTGATCAAGCGATAGGAATGTTTCGCGGAATTTAGCGCCTTCGTTGTTGTTACGCCAAATAAGCTCATCAACAGGGTAAATGTCAGACATGCCTGGTACTAAAATACGACACGCGTATACGTTTAGGTGCGTGTAATCCATGATGTAGATATCATGATCCATGCTGTGAATTAGGTCAGTACAGAAATTATATTCTTCTTCAGTTGTTCCGCTAAAGTCCCAGTGTGCAAATTCAAAATCAGGTTTTGCACGGAAAAAATCATGCGAAATCAAACCGCTTGAATCAATAAAGTGCAGTTCAATGTTCTCTGGTGTTGCTACTTCATCGTTATCAAATGTTGCAGGTTGGAATACATCTAGTTGATCAAGACGACGACCTTGTAGTAACTCAGTCACGGTACGTTCAAGCGCAACTTCAAATGATGGGTGAGCACCAAAAGAAGCAAATACAGAGCCATCTGTTGGGTTAATAAGCGTTACGCTCATTACAGGGTATTTGCCCCCAAGTGATGCATCGGCAATACGTAAATGAAAGCCATGGCTGCGAAGTTCTTCACACGCTTCGTGAATTTTAGGGTATTGCTTAACAACATCTTCAGGCACGATTGGTAAACAAATACCTTCGGCGATGATGCGGTTTTTAATAGCGCGCTCAAATACTTCTGATAAACCTTGTACGCGAGCTTCAAATTTGGTGTTACCTGCGCTCATACCGTTAGATACAAAAATATTACCGATAACGTTTACCGGAATGTATACGTCTTGGTTATCGCGTTGGCGTGTGTATGGCAGAGTACAAATACCACGATCGATATTGCCTGAGTTAAAATCAAAAAGGTGTGATGCGTTTAGTTCGCGCTCTGGGTCAAAGTAATCCCATAAGCTTTCATCCATAATGCCCTCTGGCACTTCATCGCCTTCAACTTTAAACCATTTTTCGCTTGGGTAATGAGTAAACTCGCCATTAGCAAATTCTTCACCTAGATAAAAGTCTGCAAAAAAGTAGTTACAGCTTAAACGTTCAAAGTATTCACCTAGTGCTGAAGCAATAGATGCTTTGTCGGTTGCGCCTTTACCATTGGTAAACATAACACCGCAGTCGCTGTCTTTTATATGAACCGAATAACAGTTAGCTACAGGGTTAAGCCAAAGCGCTTCTTCAACATTAATGTTTAGGGCTTTAAGCTTGTTTTGCATGGTAGAGATTGACGATTCTAGGTCGCGGTCTTTACCTTTGATAAATGTTTTTTCAGTCATATTGATCTCAACTAGTTCTGCACGATGTGTGGAACTGACATTATCGTGGATTTTGATGTTTATTTCACCCTTTGCGAGCAAGAACATTATTATTTAATAAAACTGTGGTTATTATATGTGCTTAACGCTTGGTCAAAACGTGCAAAGGAAACGGTGATGTTTAAAGTAATCAAACGCTTGTTGTTATTAATTGTGATATTAGGGCTGGCAAGTACCGCCGTTGTTTATGGTGTACTTAGTTTAAGTTTACCCGCCCTTGATGGAAACGGACGTAGTAACGCGGTAGTAGAGCTTGTAAAAATTTCTCGCGATGCACTAGGGCAAGCAGTAATAAACGCCAATAGCCGAAACGACGCTGCCTATGGTTTAGGTTATGCGCATGGCCAAGACCGATTTTTTCAAATGGATTTACTCAGGCGTAATGCCGCAGGTGAGTTAAGTGAATTATTTGGCAAAGCAGCGTTGGGGCTCGATAAAAAAATGCGTTTTCATCAATTGCGTAAACGCAGCCAAATTATTTTACAAACCCTGCCAGAGGCAGATAAGCAATTACTTAAAAGTTACGCTCAAGGTGTAAACGAAGGCTTAGCGCAAGTAGGGTATTCAAGCTTTGAATATTTACTAACCGGTGCAGCGCAAAAGCCATGGCAAAGTGAAGACAGCCTACTTGTGATATTTAGCATGTACCTTGATTTACAAAGCGCCACATTTGAGCGCGACCAAGCACTTATTCAAATTGAGCAAGCGTACACAAAGCAAATGGTTGATTTTTTAACGCAACCGAGTAAGTACCAAGCCGCGCTTGATGGCAGCAAATTAGCGCCTTATAACGGCGGCATACCTACCTTTCCAACTCAAACAAAGCATCTAGTTAAAAGCATTGAAGCCAACCAAGAGCGCGGCAGTAATAACTGGGCAGTTACGGGAGCGCTTACTAAAACAGGGGCTGGTATGGTGTCGGATGATATGCATTTATCGATGGCAGTACCTGTAATTTGGTACAGGGCACAATTAAATTACATGCACAGTGGTGAGCAGACTCAGGTAACCGGTGTATCGCTGCCCGGCGCACCTGCCATTGTTGTTGGCACTAACAACAATGTTGCATGGGGATTTACTAACGGTTATTTAGATACAGCCGATTGGATTGTATTAAACGATGATAGTAAAACATGGCAAGTAGATGAGCCTATTGCATTACCCGACGGGAGTGCTGAAAACTATCCATTAATACTCAGTGAATACGGACCTGTAAAATATATTAACGAAAAACCTTATGCGTTGAGCTGGGCTGCCCATCAGCCTTATGCCGTTAATATGCAGTTATTAAAATTAGAGCAAGCCAAAACAGTAGATGATGCACTTGCTGTAACAAGCGATGTAGGTATTCCGGTGCAAAATCTAATGGTGGTAGACAGCCAAGGTAGCGCAGCGTGGAAAAACATGGGCGGTATACCGGCTCGTAAAGCGCCAAGTGTGCTTGGCGTAAATGCCGATGACTACTCAGCGCTTTGGCAGCAAAATGAATTACAACGCCCTTTTATTAAAAACCCGCAAAGCGGTCGATTATGGACTGGTAATTCTCGCGTGGTATCGGCTGAAGATAACGCCCGCTTTGGTAATGGTGGCTATGCACTCGGCGCACGTTCGAGTCAAATTCGCGATAGATTATTTGAAAAACAAACATTTGCTGAGAGCGACTTTTACGCATTACAACTTGATAATCAAGCTCGCTTTTTGATGCCTTGGCATGCTCTGCTATTAAAGCAATTAAAAACCGATATAACTAAAAATCAGCAATATATAACAGCGCTTGAAAACTGGCAGCAATGTGCGTGTTCAACCTCCACAGGGTATACCTTAGTTAAGCGCTACCGCGATGCAGTGATTAATATTTTATTTAGTAATATGGAAGATGAATTAAATAAACAACAAGGCACACTTAAATATGTAAAACGAGATTTAGAGCCCGCTGTTTGGCAGCTTATAAACAACAAGCCCGACACATGGATAAACCCACAATTTAAAAGCTGGGATGAGCAGTTACAAGGAGCATTTAGCCAAACTATTACTAAGCTTACAGAACAATTTGGTAATAACGTACAAAACTGGCAGTGGGGCAAGGTAAATGAGTTAGTGATAGAGCATCCGTTTGCAAAGCAAATGTCGTTACTTGCTAAGTTATTAAATATGCCCACAGCAGCAGGTTTTGGAGATAGTTATATGCCCGCCGTACAAGGGCGTAGTTTTGGCGCATCACAGCGTTTTATTGCTCAACCTGGGCATCTAGAGCATGCAATTTTAGCTATTCCTGGTGGGCAATCGGGGCACCCTCTTTCTGAATTTTACAGAGCGGGATTTAGTGATTACGTAGAAGGTAAACATACGCCTTTATTGCCTCAAGAATTAATACATCAAATAGTAATAAAGCCGACACGATGAACTAAAGTATAGCTAAACACGTTCTATATAATTAGCAATAAAACAACAGAGAACTAAAATGAAAAAAATACTACCCGCATTAATAACAGGTTTATTACTAAGCACTACAGCGCAAGCAGACGATGGCCCAGTAACAGCACAAAAATTAAGTGAGCATGTATACGTACTATTTGGGCAAGGCGGTAATATTGCAGCAAGTGTAGGTGATGACGGCATTTATATTATTGATGATCAGTTTGCCAAACTCTCAGATGATATTAAAAAAACCATTAGCGATTTAAAACCAGGCAGTGCAGAGTTTGTCATTAATACTCACCATCATGGCGATCATACCGGTGGCAACGAGAACTTTGCTAAAGCGGGTGCGCATGTTATAGCGCACGACAATGTACACAAACGTTTAGAAGAGCAGCACGGGGAAGGGTCAGACTTTTTACCGCGCATTAGTTTTAGTCATGACTTAAAACTACATTTTAATAACGAACACGCCCATGTAGTGCATTACGAACATGCACACACCGATGGCGATTCGGTTATCTTTTTTAGTAACGACAACATAGTGCACATGGGCGACATTTACTTTAATTTTGGCAGCTTACCGTTTGTTGATGTAGATAGCGGCGGCAGCGTTGATGGGATTTTAGCGGCAGTAAACGATGTAGTTAATCAAATTGACGACAACACTAAAGTAATACCAGGACACGGCAAGGTAAGTGACCGTTCAGGACTGATAGCGTATGGTAAGCTAGTTCAAAACGCGAAAGACGTGATGCTAAAAGCAATGCAAAATAATGCAAGCTTAGAGCAAGTACTTAAAGCCGATCCATTGGCTGAGCTGAATCTTGAATACGCAGGCTGGTTACCAAAAGAGAAAGTAACCACACTTTTTTATCGTAGCTTAAAGTAGTACGCGTAACGTAAAAAACATGATACAAAGCTGAGTGTACTTTAACGTACATTCGGCTTTTATTTTCTTATGCCCAAAGGAGTTGTGTATGTCGGCAGAAAAAACCCATCTTGAAATTTGTAACTTAACCAGAGAGCAATATCCGCAAATTAAAACCTTGATGGATCAAGCGTATCCCGACTTAGGCGGTGCGTGGCCAAGTCATACCATTTTTAGATTAATAGACCAATTTCCTGAAGGGCAAATAGGTATTGTGGATGACGGCGTGCTGGTGGGCTTAGCATTAAGCGTGCAGGTTGATTACACGCGTTTTTCAAACCCACATACATACGAAGATATTGCAGACGGTCACGACCGTGTATTTAGCGATACCGACGGCGATGCGCTATACGGCTTAGATGTTGCTATTAGCGAAAGTCACAGAGGCATGCGTTTAGGTCGTCGCCTTTATGATGCCCGTAAAGAATTGTGCCGCCAATATAACTTACGCGCTATTTTAGCTGGTGGGCGTATTCCGCGTTATTACAATCACAGCAGTGAAATGACGCCAATGGAATACATTGCAAAAGTAGATCAAAAAGAACTATACGATCCTATTTTGAGTTTTCAGTTATCTAACGATTTTCAGGTAAAACGCTTACTTAAAAAGTATTTACCGGAGGATCAAGAGTCCGTTGGTTACGCTACTTTACTTGAGTGGAATAACATCATGTATGAGCCAACAGACACGGTACTTGAGTCAACTAAATCAATCGTGCGAGTAGGTGCTGTGCAATGGCAAATGCGTTGTGTTGAATCAGTTGAAGAAATGCTAAAGCAGGTTGAATACTTTGTAGATACCGTATCTGACTACAAAAGTGACTTTATATTATTCCCTGAGTTTTTTAATGCGCCACTAATGGGGCTAGGGAATCAAAGTAATCAAACAGAAGCGATTCGCTATTTAGCGGAATACACCGAAACATTTAAAAACGCCATGTCGCGTATGGCAATAGAATACAACGCCAATATTATTACCGGCTCTATGCCACTTGCCGAAGATGATAAAATTTATAACGTAAGTTACCTGTGCCATCGTAGCGGTAAAATAGACGAGCAACGTAAAATACATATTACCCCGCATGAGCAAAACGATTGGGTTATTCAAGGCGGCGACAAAATTGCCGTGTTTGATACCGATGCTGGTCGTGTAGGTATTCAAATTTGTTACGATGTAGAGTTTCCTGAGCTTTCACGCATATTAGCAAAACAAGGGTTAGATATTCTGTTTGTGCCATTTTGGACTGATACTAAAAACAGTTATTTACGTGTGCGCCACTGTGCACAAGCGCGTGCAATAGAAAACGAATGTTATGTGGTAATTGCAGGTTCGGTGGGTAATTTACCAGAGGTAGAAAGTCTTGATGTGCAGTACTCACAATCGGCGGTATTAACGCCATCGGACTTTTCGTTCCCGCACGATGCAACACTTAACGAAGCCACACCAAACACCGAAATGCTGCTATTTAGTGACCTTGATATGGATAAGCTTAAAATTCTTCACAGCGAAGGTACAGTGCGTAACTTAAAAGATCGCCGCGAAGATTTATATGAAGTTATATTGAAAAAGAGAGATGTTTAATGGCGTGGATTTATTTGGTTATTGCCGGTTTACTTGAAATTGGCTGGCCGATAGGTTTAAAAATCTCACAAAACTCAGATACTCGCTGGCAAGGCATAGCAATAGCGGTGGCATTTTTAGTCGCTAGTGGCTTTATGTTGTGGCTTGCTCAAAGGCAAATATCAATGGGCACCTCATACGCCGTGTGGACAGGTATTGGCGCTGCAGGTACGTTTTTAGTCGGTATATTGTTTTATAACGATGCAGCTACGTTTGGTCGTATTGCGGGAGTATTAATGATTATTAGCGGTGTGATAACACTTAAAATAAGCTCTTAATTGGTAATTTGAATAAACGCTTAATTATGAATAGCGCAGGTATAAAAGCCTGCGCTTTTTTATGCTTTTAACTTGGCAACATAACCAAAACAGCGGCAATAGCTATGAGTATTAAGCCTGCTGTATCTTGTTTCTTAAGTGGCTGCTTTAACCAAAGAACGGCAATTAGCATGGTAAAAAACACTTCAACCTGTCCAAGTGTTTTAACGTAAGCAACGTGCTGTAAGCTCATTGCACTAAACCAGCCAATAGAACCGACACAACTAAAAACACTAATTGCGGCTGTAGTACCTTTGTATTGCCACAGTTTACTAAGTGTTTGCGGCTCTTTTAATAATAAATAGCCCAGTAGTATTAGTGTTTGTAAGCTAATTACAAACAGCAAAACCCAAGCTGCTGAGTGAGGAAATAATAATCCTGAATTTAAGCTCGCTTCACGTACCCACAGCGATGTAAGTGCAAAGCAAGTACCACAAGCCAGTCCTAGTAATGCTGTTTTAGCATTAAAGTGTTTAACGCTTGTTATGCCACTGAGTAGCAATACGGCGATAGCGCCAAAAAACACACCAAGCCAACCGAGCAAAGAAAGTGCCGAGCCAAAAAATAATACACCTAAAATGGCAGCTACTAACGCCTCGCTTTTGGCAAGACCAGCACCTACGGCGTAATTATTCATTTTAAATAGCTTAACCATTAAACCAGTGGCAAGTATTTGCATCACACTTGCGCCTACAATAAATCCCCAAAAGGCATTATTAAACGTAGGCATGGCTGTATCTTGATATTGATACAAACCATATAAATACACGCCAGCAATAGGGCCTGCGATAATAAAGCGGGAGAGGGTTACGCCAGCCACACTCACATCGTTACTTAATTTACTTTGCAGGGCATTACGCCATGCTTGCATGAAGGCGGCTAAAAAAGTGAAAAATATCCAGGTCATGGTCGTCATCGTTAAAATGTAAGGCAGTAAAGTTAACAAGCTTTGTGAAGTAAAGCGATGCATTAACTATGATGTTGAATATTCATCATCTGCGACATCATGTCGCACGGGTTTGAGGGTAAATTTAGCTATAGTAGGTCTGATGTTATTGTTAGCCGCCAGCGTTTGTCATAAAACGTATCTGGCGGCTTTTTTATTACGCTTATGCTAAATTATCCGAAACATAAAAAGGATAAATTATGACAACATTAGTTGTATGTGCATTACTTGCGGTATTAATGCCTTACTTTGCAAAAGTGCCGGTTGCTATAGCAATGGCAAAATTAGGTCAATACGACAATAAACATCCAAGGGCGCAACAAACAAAATTAACCGGCTTTGGTGCACGGGCGCTCGCTGCTCATCAAAACTGTTTTGAATCGCTTGCTGTTTTTGCTGTCGCTATTGCAGTTGTACTGGGCACTAACTCTGTAGGTGCAGTGACCGAAACGCTAGCGGTTACGCATATTGTGTCGCGTATTTTGTATTGCGTATTTTACTATATGAACCTAGATATAATTCGCTCATTAGTGTGGTTTATTGGTTTGGGTACAGCCATTGCCATGATTGTGGTGAGTTTGTAGGTTTATAGCGTAAAACCACAAAGCAAGCAGCCTAAAAGGGCGCTTGCTTTGTAGTCTTGAACAACTCGTGGCGTTAATGCGATACTTTAATTCGCTCAATTAAATCGGTAGGCGCCACTTCACTATTAATCGCAAAATCTAGTTGCACAAGTACATCTTCAAAACCTGAATCTGATGCTTTATATTTCCATTTTGCTAGTGCCTCTTTCGCTGATTTATCAAAAACATCTTTAGGTTTTGATTGAATAACACTAATGTTTTTTGTTTTACCGTTTGCTGCAATATCGTATTTTAATACAACAGAGCCGCTGATCCCTTGTTGGGCTGCTTGTATTGGGTAAGCAGGTTCAATGCGTATTGTTGGTGAAATGTGATCCTCTTTAGTCATTGCCTCTGGTTGCTTTGCAATCGCTAAGCCGCTTAGCATGCTTGCGGCTACAAGTAATAAGCCACCTTTAGCAAACTTTGAACGCTCCCCGCTGTGTTTTATATTAGTAAGTCGTTGTAACATGGTTTTTTTATCTCCGTAGTGTGAATAAGCCATAAGTCCTGTGGGCGCATTTGCCGCGCAGTTTATTAAGGCTTTGCTATATAAAATATGTTGTTGTGTGGTTTTATTGGCAAGTACCCGTTCATCACAAGTTAGCTCTTGTAGTCGGCGCATGCTTGCGTAACAAAACCAAGCTAGTGGGTTAAACCAAAGTAAAATAGTAGGTAGTAACATAAGTGCGTTTGTTAGGTTGTCTTTGCGTTTTATGTGTACGTTTTCGTGCTCTAAAATAAGCGCTAATGTGGCTTTATCAAACTGGGTATTGTAGTTACTCGGTAACACCAGCTTGCTGTTTAAAATACCGACCACCATTGGCGTGGCTACATGTTGGCTGGTATAAGTTTTAACATCAGCGGTAAGAGTGCTTTCAAATTGGGTTAACTCAGTTAACTGCAGGCTTTTAACAAAGCGGGTATGCGTAATAAAGCTAGCTATTAATAACCCTGCGGTAATAAGTACATACATGAGCGCCCAGCTAATACCTACCTCGTTTGTAAAAGGCTGGTTAGGGGTGATTAAGTAATGGTTAATATTGCTATTTTGCAGTGGTTTAATCGCATTTGGTAAATTAGCAATCACTAATGCCGCAGGTAATAGCCATGCTAATTTATATACAAACCGCGAGCCAAGGGCTTTTAAAGCAAATCGCTCAAGTAAAATAAATCCACAAAACAAAATACTTAATAGTAATTGCTGCTCAATTAACCAATTAAAACCAGTTTGAATAACCATGTTAATCCCTTATTTTTGGTTTTTTTCCCAGTCATCTATAACTTTTTTAAGCTCGTTTATATCTTGCTGAGAAAGCTGCTCCGATTTAGCAAAGCCACTCACAAGTGGCGCAATACGCCCACTAAAAAATCGCTCAATAAAGTTTTGGCTTTCTTTTAGGGTGTAGTCGGCGCGCTCCATACAGGGAGTATAAATATATTGGCGACCTTCTTTTTCAAATGTAAGTGCGCCTTTTTTTACTAGTCGACCTAGTAGGGTTTTAATGGTTTTTTCGTGCCATTGCTTATCGTCACTTAAGCGCTCAATTATTTGGCTCGCGGTGGCGGGGTAGTTAATCCAAAGTGCGTCGAGCACGTCAAACTCTGCTTTTGATAATTCAATCATTTTATCGCCTACAAGTGTAATCTTTAATTTAAGACTACACCTGTAATCTATTTTTGCAAGTTTATTTTTTAACTTTTTGAGATGTAGTTAAGTGATTTGGTATTAGATTTTTGAAATATCGGTTTTATTAATTTGTATATATTGGTTTTCAGGTAGGTTTAGCTTTGAAAGGGTGAGGTCACTAAATTGCACTCTAAATAAATCAATTACTTTGTATCCGCAGTAATGCGCCATTTTACGTATTTGTCTGTTTAGCCCTTGTTTTAAAACAATACTAAACTGATTACTGGCTATTTTATTTACCTCACAAGGTAGGGTTATGTGTTTATCAACGGGTACGCCTGCTGCCATTTTTTTACAAAAAGCATCGTCTAAAGGCTTATTTACGGTGACTAAATAATGTTTAGGCTGGTGGAAGTCAGGATGTATTAGTTGATTACAAAAATCCCCATCGTTGGTCAAAATAAGCAAACCACGAGAGTCTTTATCTAATCGACCAATAGGGTAAACACGGGTGAGTGTGGGCAAATGGTGAATAAGGCTGGCAGGGTCATCAATATTTAATTTACAGTCAATACCGACTGGTTTGTGGTACGCAAAATAAACTAAATCGGCAGCACCTTTAATTTCTTTTTCGTTCACTATTATTGTGTCTTGCTCATCAACGTGATCTATATGATTTGCTGGGCGATTATTTACAGTCACCACACCTTCATCAATTAAGCGCGATGCCTGTTTACGAGAGCAAATACCTGCATGGGCAATATATTTAGCGAGTCGGATTTTTGTGCTCATAACGTGTGACGCCAGCGGCTAATAAAATTTGATCGTGATTATAGCAAAGCTGCGTATCGATAATGTTAAATAACCAGAACTCAGGTTAAATATAAAAAGGTAGCCAAGATGGGTATTAAATTTTCACAGTTAAAAAAGCACGAGCCGCTACAAAAAGTTATTGTTCACTCGTTAGATATGGCGCTTTATCAAGTATCGGTAATGATTAATAACGTTGAATACTATGTAACAGAAGACAGCGGTGAGTTTTTAAGAGCGCTCAGCCCACTGCATGTTCAAAAGCGTTTTGAAAAAATAGCGTACGCACAGATGATGTTAAGGCAAACAAGCGCTTACGACGAAATGTGCGGCCAGCCGGATAAAACCAGCAGCAATATGCTTGAAGTACCTTATGGTAAAAATAATCTTTATTGATTGAGCTAATTTGCTAGTATCTGCTTTTTAAGGGCGATAAATGTATCAATTAAAAGTAGATAATACCGATGCGTTAAACTCAGCGCTTCGCGCACAAATGGTTGAATTTAACGCCCAGCATTTTGATGTGCAAAGAGTGCCATTAGGCTATAAATTTACTGATGAGCAGGGCGAGCTTGTTGCCGGTATTAGTGGGTGTGTGTTTGGAAACTGGCTGATGATTAGTTGGCTTTGGTGTAGCGATATTGCACGAGGTAAAGGGCTTGCAGATAAATTGCTAACGGCACTTGAGCAAGCTGCTATTGAGCTAGGTGCTACAACTTCTCAGCTTGATACACTTGATTTTCAAGCAAAACCCTTTTATGAAAAGCGCGGTTATAGTGTTAAGTATCAACTTAATAATTACCCACGCTCAGGTACGCGTTACTTTATGGAAAAACCACTTTAATTTTTGTTGGCTATTTTTCTTTTAGTGGCTTGCCTTCAAAGGTAATACCTAAAAAAGGTGTTGCCTCTGGTGCTAACATAAACGTGCGAATGTTCATGTGATCATCCCCTTTAGGGTTTTGCAGCACGTCTTCTCGGTAAAACTTACCAAAACAATCCAACGTATTTTGTTTGCTTAAATCGTTTAATTTAGCAAACGCAAAAATTTTACATGAGCCGTTGTTCTCACTCGCAGCGCTAAGTAATCCATGGTTATTAAAGCCACATGCAGTAAAGTCGTAATTTGCTTCTATCACGGCCATTGTATCGGTAAATTGAATGCTTTTTGGGTTTTCAGCAAGTGCTTTTAAATAGTTATTTAGTGTCATGTGTTACCTTTGGATTTTTAATTATTTAGCGCTCAACTCTAGCTCATCTGTTTGCTGATTTATATTGAATTTAAATCGCGATAAAAAGTTCATCCCTAGCAAACCTTGCCCACGGGTGTTTTCAATGCTCAACACTTCAAAACCATAAATAATTTGCGAGCCCACTTTAAACGATTCAATTTGATAACGCTTTACAACAATTTGACCGTTAGCTGTATTTACCGTTACATCGCCTAAATACAAAGGTTGTGGCGAAATTTGCTCAATTATACTTGTAGGTAGTGAGGTTACGCTTGCGCCTGTATCAATCATTAGTTCGGTCGATAGATTGTTATTTATTTCGGTGTTTATTAAGTAATGCGCGCCGTAAGGCGTTAAAGCAACAAAGTCGTCTTGCGATTGTGCTTTATTGATCATCGCTTGCAGTGTTTGCACTTGGCTTTTTAGATTGTGCTGGTTTGGCATTCGATCAAGGGTTGCTTGTGCACTAATTAAATCGCCTTGCTGATAGTAGGCATACGCAAGCGGATATAAAAACTGCGCGTTATCGCTTTTATAATCAAGCCAAATTTGTGTTTGCTCAATAATAGCTTGCCAATTTTGTTGCTCAGTTAATGTGTGTAATTCGTTTTGAGTGAGCGTATTTAAACGTGTATTTACATTACTTTGCTGATCAGCAGGTTGTAATGAATTAAGCTCAAATAAAGCAATAATGGCGTTTTGTGTTTGCTCGCTATTTATTAAATACTCAACCTGTAAATTAAGTAATTCTACGTTATAAGGGCTGTTATTTAATAGCGCATTGAGAAATGATTCGCTGAGTAATAAGTTGCTATTTAGCCATGTTTTAAGCTGCACTAGCCACGATGAATAAAGGTTTTTTGCGATTTCTGGATTGCTGTTTTTGAGTTGTTGATAGCTACTAAGTGCGGCTTCAAATTGGTGTTGTTTAAATTGCTGCTTTGCCGTATTTAATAGCGTATTTTGTTGTTTAGGCGATATGCTTTTTTCAGCACCTTGCGTTTTTTGTACTTTGGTTGGCGCGGGCTGCGGCCACAATAAATAAGCGTTAAGGCTAAGTGAGCCAATTAATAGCAAGGTAATTAGCTTGGTATAGTGGCTCATTGTGACCTCTTATTTAATGCAATTGGTATTATTTAATAAAGTGCGTTAAGGCATGAATATTGGCTATTTCAATATCAGCCAGCCCTTTATAAGCATAATTGGCGCCTTGATCGTTTAACCATACCGATTGGCAACCGGCATTATTTGCGCCTTGTACGTCGGTATCAAGGCTATCGCCAATGTGTAAAATTTCACTTTTAGCAACGTTTAAGTGCTCGGCGGCTTTATCAAATAAGGTGCTGTGAGGTTTTGCTTTACCATGCATGCCGGCTTGTAATACAAGCTCAAATTTATCGTGTAAGTTAAAGCGTTCAATTTCAACGTTACCGTTAGTAATTGCAACCAGCGTAAAGTGCTGGGCTAAGTTATCTAGCAGCTTTAGTACGTCGTCGGTTACCACTATTTTACTGCGCGCATTGGCAAAGGCGTTATAGGCAGCATCGGCATGATGCTCTACCTCTTGCTCGTTCAAATCTAGTTTAGAAAGGGCTAAGCGCAATGTATGTTGGCGCCATTTAGTGACGTTATCAGCAAGTTCAGGTAACTGTAATACGGCCTCATTGCGGCATTGTTGCCAGTATTTTGGGCCTTGGGCTAAGTAGCTCGGGAGCGCGTTTAAATAATCTTGCTGCGCTTTAACCGCTGCTTTTATAATGGGGTGATTGTTGTAAAGAGTGTCGTCTAAATCAAAGCTCATGACAGAAAATGGCTTAATAGCACGATTAAATCGGATCATATTTATTTTCCTAATCAGTTCGTTTTTTTGCACGAGGGTGAGTGTTGTCGTACACCTTGGCTAAATGTTGAAAATCTAAATGCGTATATACTTGTGTAGCCGACAAACTGCTGTGCCCTAGTAATTCTTGCACAGCGCGTAAATCACCAGATGATTCTAAAATATGTGACGCAAACGAGTGGCGCAGCTTATGCGGGTGAACCTGCGAGCTAATACCTTGTTTTATTCCCCACTCTTGCATGCGTAGGCGCACTTGGCGAATCGAAATACGGTTTTTTTGGCTACTTAAAAATACTGCTATTTCATCGGGCTTTGCAAACTGAGGGCGTATTGTGAGCCATTTTTTTAATGCGTCTAACGCTTTTCTGCCCACCGGAATTAATCGCTCTTTATTGCCTTTACCACGCACTAAAATTTCACCATTGGCAGCGCTAATATCTTGCATGTTAGCGCCAACTAACTCGCTTATACGCAGCCCTGATGAATACATTAACTCCATCATTGCTTTATCTCTAATAGCGAGAGGTTCGTCGTCGGGTATTTCGAGCAAGCGTGCCATTTGATCTACATCGAGATTCTTAGGTAGGGGCTTTGCAAACTTAGGGCCTTTTATACCTATAGCCGGATTATGGTAATGCGATTGCTCGGCAATATTTTTTGCTTTTAAAAACTTATATAAGCTGCGAATACAGCTGAGCTTTAAGCTAATTGTACGGCCACTTAATTGTTTTGATCGCAGTGCCATGCTGTAGCGGCGAATATGTTCGCCTTGTACGCCAAACCAGTCATCACATAGTTTGCTAAAATAAAGGGCTGCAAAGCCAAGTTGGCTTACGTATTGATTAACTGTGTGCGCTGAATATTGTTTTTCAAACTTTAAATAATCGCTAAATAGCGTTATGGGTGTACGCCAGTGGTCACTTAGCGCGGTAATATTAGGCGCATCGTCACTCATGCTAGTTTTTGTAACCGCAGGTGTAATGCGTTTATAAAGTCGAGCACAAACAGGTTATCTTGCGCGGGCTCAAAATGGTTTACGTTATTGCTACCAAACGCCAAAATAGCGATAGGGTGCTTGGTGTCGCCAATTAAATAAATAGCGACGGATTGTGTATCTTCACTAAATAATTGTTCGCGCTCTTGTTTATTAATTCGCCCTAAATAATGCCCAGAATGGGTAAGGCGATGCGCAATAAGCTCGTCGTACTCGGGATTGTATTTTACTAATTTGCAGTCGTTAATATCTTCACTTGAGCAGATTATATTGCGTAGATTATTTGCAAGAGTGTCAAAATCGTCATGATCCCAAAGCTGGCGATGACACTGGCTAAACAAACGATATACGAGCTCGTTTTGCGTTGCATGCTTGCTCATAGCATCTATTTGGCTTTTTAAAAGCGTGTTGTGCTCGCGTAATTGACGTTGCTGAATATGTACTAGTGACGTTGCACCTTGAGCTTGCTGTTGCAGCTCAAGTTGTGCGAGTAGTTCAGGGTGATGAACTAAAAAGTCAGGATGTTGCTGTAAGTAATCAATAACCTGCTCTGTACTTAGCTCGCTCATAGCGCTACTTGTCCGTCGAAAACATGCTCTGCGGGACCAGTCATGCGTACCGGATGACCTTCACCACTCCAGCGCACTTGCAAAGTACCGCCCGGCAAATCTACTTGAACGGTTGTTGATAATTTATTTTGCATATGACCAATCACCATTGCTGCACACGCACCTGTGCCACAGGCTAGGGTTTCGTTAACGCCGCGCTCCCACACTCTTAGCTTAATGTGTTCTTGCGATACAACCTGCATAAAGCCAATGTTCGCTTTTTGCGGAAAGCGTTCGTGGTTTTCGAGTAATGGACCCAATACATCAACTTGCGCGGTGGTTACGTCGTCAACTTCTAGCACGCAATGTGGGTTACCCATAGATACCGCGCCACTAAATACAGTGTGTTCTTGCGTTCTAATAATATAAGTAAGCTCGCGTTTGCTGGCTTTTAACGGAATTTTACTTGGCTCAAAATTAGGATGGCCCATGTTAACAGTTACTTGACCGTCTTTTTCTATGTAGAGCGTTAAGTTGCCCGACTTAGTCGATACACTAATTTTGTGCTTGTTAGTAAGGCCTTTCATGCGTACAAAGCGGGCAAAACAGCGTGCGCCGTTACCGCATTGTTCTACTTCGGTACCATCGGCATTAAAAATTCGATAATGAAAGTCGAGATCAGGTGAATATGGTGCTTCAACCATCAGCAATTGGTCAAAGCCAATGCCAAAGTGGCGATCTGCCAGTTTTTTGATTTGGTCTCGCGACAAAAAAACATTTTGTGTAATGTTATCAATCACAACAAAGTCGTTACCTAAGCCGTGCATTTTGGAAAAATTAACTAACATAGCGCTCTAATTCGGTTTTGCTCTGTGCTAATCATGCCACAGAGCAGCTAGTAGACAAAAACGTTTATGGTAAAACTTTCTCACCTTGATAAAGGCTTTCAATAGTTTCGCGTTCGCGAATAAGGTGATGCTGCTGACCATCTACCATTATTTCTGCAACACGCGGGCGCGAGTTGTAGTTTGAGCTCATTGTAAAGCCATATGCACCCGCACTTCGTTGTGCAAGTAAATCGCCTTGTTTGAGTGCAAGTTCGCGGTCTTTTCCTAAAAAGTCGCCGGTTTCGCACACCGGACCCACAATATCAAAGTTGTGAGTAGGTGTTTCGTCGTCGCGAACGGATACCGGAATAATTTTTTGCCACGCTTGATAAAGCGCAGGGCGAAGCATATCGTTCATACCTGCATCGACAATGGCAAAAAACTTGTCTTGGTTTTGTTTGATAAATTCAACTTGAGTAACCAAAATACCTGCGTTAGCTGCAATAGCGCGCCCTGGTTCAAAAATAAGTTCAAGATGTTTGTAGTTAGCTAAGCGTTCGGTAACTTGCGCTGCATATTCACTTGGGTGTGGTGGTTGCTCGTTGTCGTATGGCACACCTAAACCGCCGCCAATATCTAAATGAGTTAGCTCAATACCGTTAGTTTTTAGCTCATCAATAAGCGCCATTAATTTATCAAGGGCTTCTAAAAAAGGTCTAACTTGCGTTAATTGAGAGCCAATATGGCAATCGACACCAATTACCTTTAAACCAGGTAAAGCCGCTGCTTGTTGATAAACACTCACTGCTGTTTGAATATCAATACCAAATTTATTTTCTTTTAAACCGGTAGAAATATACGGATGTGTTTTTGCATCTATGTCTGGGTTTACGCGAATAGAAATAGGCGCTTCTAGGTTAAGCTCGCAAGCCACTTCAGAAATACGCTCAAGCTCAGACGCCGACTCTACATTAAAACATTTAATGCCCAGTTTTAATGCGTAAGCTATTTCGTCAGACGTTTTAGCCACGCCTGAAAAAACCACTTTAGAAGCATCGCCTCCCGCTTTAATTACACGCGCTAGTTCACCTTTAGATACAATATCGAAACCCGATCCTAAGCGCGCTAATATATTAAGTACGGCAATATTTGAGTTTGCTTTTACAGCGTAACATACCAAGCTTTTATGATTTTTAGTGGCGTTAGCAAATGCTAAGTAATGGCGCTCAAATGTAGCACGCGAGTATACATAACACGGCGTGCCGTATTGCTGCGCTATGCTTGCTACGCTTACGTCTTCGGCAAATAATTGGTTGTTTTTGTAGTTAAAATAATCCATTTATTGCTCCTGACTTTGCGATGCTTTAGCTTGCTCAGCGGTAGTGGCTGGTTTAGCTGTATTTTGAGGTTGGTTTTGCTCTGTTTGTTGCTCTGGTAAATATAACGGACCGCTTTGTCCGCAGCCAGCTAAGGCGCTTAACAGTACAGTGCTTATTAATAGTCTTTTTAATTGTAAGGTATGTGTCGCTTTCATTAGATTAATACGGTTGCTGGCTTTATAATCGCAGAGTAACAGAATATCTAAAAAATGCAGCTATTCGCGGATGATTTTATTCCTGTTACACTAGCTGCACATTTTTAAAGCTAATTTAAAGCTAAAACGTACCCAATATTAGGCGGCTCGCCTGCAAAGGAAATAACAATGACTGAACACGAATATCACCAATTAGCCGAAGCTCTTATGTTCACTATTGAAGAGCAGGTTGATGATTGCGAAGCTGATTTAGATTATGAGTCGGCACAAGGTATTTTAGAAATTATTTTTCCTGATAAAAGTAAAATAGTGATCAATAAGCAAGCACCTCTTCATCAAGTATGGGTTGCGACTAAGTTTAACGGACATCATTTTGAAATGCGTGATGGGTTATGGATTGATAACCGCTCTGGCGCTGAATTTTGGGCGTTTATAAATGAAGCCTCAACTCGCCAAGCAGGCCAAGAAGTTAAGTGGCAATCATCACTATGAGTTTAGAATTTGTAGAATATGCAGCCCAAAGTGAACACAAAGCAACGGTTATTTGGTTACATGGTTTAGGTGACTCTGGGGATGGTTTTGCGCCAGTAGCCCCGCAGCTAAATTTACCAAGCGAGCTTGGTATACGGTTTATTTTTCCGCATGCGCCAGTGCAACCGGTCACCATAAATGGTGGCATGGAAATGCGCTCTTGGTACGATATTAAGTCTATAGAATTAGATAAGCGTGCCGATGAACAAGGCGTAAGAGATTCTGCTGCAAAGGTAGAAGAGTTAATTAATAAAGAAATTGCTAATGGCATTCCTGCTAATAAAATAATTTTAGCTGGTTTTTCTCAAGGTGGTGTTGTGTCTTTGCATTTAGCGCCGCGCTTTGAGCAAAAGCTTGGGGGTGTTATGGCGCTTTCTACTTATATGTGTGTGCCACACAAATTTGCTGATGAAGCAAAACATACTGATTTAAACGTATTTATGGCTCATGGTAGCCAAGATAACGTTGTACCGCACAGTGCGGGTAGAAATGCGTTTGAAGTATTAACAGCACATAACATGGATGTAAGCTGGCAAGAATATCCAATGGCTCATCAAGTTTGCGCAGAAGAATTGCAAGCTATTCGCCAATGGTTAATTGCTCGTTTAAGCTAATTTTGGAACCGCTGAGGTCAATATGAGTCAAAAAATAGTTATAAAAGCAAATGTTAAACGCGAATTACAACAGAGCGTACCAACGGTAAGCTACGAGTGGAATTGGCGTCGTATTGTGAGTATTGCTATGTTGGTACTAATGACCTCTGCAGCAGTTGTTTATGGCTTAACCACCTCTGTTAATGCAGAGCAAGGTGAGCACCCAAATGAGCAGGAACAATTCTTAAGTTTCAGCAGTAACGCTGAAAACCAAACAAGCGATGAGGTAATGGATGTTGAGCCTCAATCATCAGTAAACAATACCCCAGCTGAGTCTGCAGAGGTAACTCAAGCGAGTATTGAACCTTTGTTAGCTGAGCAAAATGAGACTCAACTAAGCATTTCAAGTAATACACCTGTCGAAGTAGACCTTGTAAATAATCCCCCGGCTTTGTTGGCTAACAACGATATTGTTACTGATCAAAGCGAAAATATTAATACAGAGTTAAACTCAAACCTTGATAATGATGTGCAAGAAGAAACCGCAGAAGCCCAAAACGTAACTGAGCCTGCTAGTCAAAGTGACTTACTTTTAGAGTTAGAAAGTGATGATGGCGCATTGAGTGGCACTGAAGGTTTTTCCTCTACAGCACATGTGGCAAGTGTGGCATTGGGCGCGCAAATAGACACGGGTAAAATTAGTCGTGCGGTACTTACTCGTAAAGTAAGTAAGCGTGAGCCTACTAATGTGTTTGCTGCTGATATTAGGTTAAGCCAGTTTGAGGAAGGGTTATCGTTTTTTAGCGAGATTAAAAACCTTCAAGGCCAGCAAGTTAAGCATGTTTGGTCGTTTGAAGGTGAAACGATGGCTGAAATTACACTTAATGTTACTTCGCCTCGTTACAGAACGTACTCAACAAAAAATATCATGAACACACAAACAGGTCATTGGCGTGTTGATGTAGTTGATGAGCAAGGTAATTTAATTGCCCAAAAAGAATTTAGAATTTTAGCTGACTAAAACTGGCTAAACGCAGTAATTAATTGGATACCCCTATGACAGAAAAAACAAAATTAGTACGCATCGCAACGCGCAAAAGCGCTCTAGCACTTTGGCAGGCCGAATTTGTAAAAGCAGAGCTTGAGCGTTTTCATGCAGATGTGCGCGTAGAATTAGTCCCAATGTCGACGCAAGGGGATATAATTTTAGATACGCCATTGGCTAAAATTGGCGGTAAAGGCTTATTTGTTAAAGAACTAGAGCAAGCCATGCTAGATGGCCGAGCTGACATTGCCGTACATTCTATGAAAGATGTGCCAGTAGAGTTTCCTCAAGGGCTAGCACTGCATACTATTTGTGAGCGTGAGGATCCACGCGATGCGTTTGTATCAAACAATTTTGCTAATTTAAGTGAGCTACCACAAGGCGCTATTGTTGGTACTTCGAGCCTACGCCGCCAGTGCCAAATTAAGGCACTTCGCCCTGATTTAGATATTCGTGATTTACGCGGCAATGTAAATACGCGTTTAGGTAAATTAGATGACGCCCAATATGATGCTATTATTTTAGCGGCTGCAGGGCTTATTCGTTTAGAAATGGAGTCGCGTATTGCTGACTACATTGAGCCAGAAGTGTCATTACCAGCAAATGGTCAAGGCGCTGTAGGTATTGAATGTCGTATTGATGATGAAGTAACCAAAGCATTACTTGCACCACTTGAGCATACACAAACACGTATTCGCGTAAACGCAGAGCGTTCGATGAATCGCTATTTAGAAGGTGGTTGCCAAGTTCCTATTGGTGCTTATGCATTGGTTGATGGCGAACAAGTGCATTTACGTGGTTTAGTTGGTGCTGTTGATGGCAGCGAAATTTTACGTGACGAAGTAACAGGCCATGTAAATGACGCAGAAAAACTAGGTATTGAGCTTGCTAAAAAATTACTAGCTCAAGGTGCAGACAAAATATTAGCTGAAGTTTATAGAGACGCATAAATGACACATATTCTGATAACTCGGCCCGAAGGAAAAGGCGCAGCCCTTGCACAGCAACTTGAGCAAGCGGGTTATCAGGCGTCTTTATTTCCGGTATTAAAAATAACGCATTTAACACCCTCCAGCACTGAGCTTAGTCCACTATTAAATGCAGATAAAATAATATTTATATCGCAAGATGCAGTCAGTGCACTTTCGCAATTAAAACCAGATATAAATACCAAAGCGCAATTTTATGCGGTTGGACAACAAACAGCCGATGTTATATATGAGCAATTTGGTGTGCGCGCAGCAGTACCAAAGCAGTATGATTCAGAAGGGTTACTTGCGCTTAAATCACTCGCCGAGGTGGGTGGCTGTAATATAGTATTAGTTAAGGGCCAAGGTGGCCGCCCTGAGTTAGCTAAAACGCTCAAAGAGCGCGGTGCTTTTTTAAATAATTGTGTTGTGTACAAACGTGAACCGACAGAGATTATTACCTCTAACTGGACAGACCACTGGAAAAACCAGAATGTACACGGTATAGTCATAACAAGTAATGCAGCAGTTGATGCTATATTTAAAAGCCTTACTGCACACCAATTACAATGGTTACAACAGTGCCGATTTTATGTTGCTAGCGAGCGTATAGCCGCTTATTTAAAGCTGCAACAGGTAAGTTCGGCTAATATACACATTGCAGCAGGGGCTAGCGATAATGCTATGTTTACCTGCATAAATCAGCAAGGTAGCAACATGAGCGAACAGTCAAAGCCAGTAACGGCAGAAAAAGCCACACCAACAATAGCTAACACGACCTCTGCTAAATCAACTAAGCATGAGGCTACAGCTACAAAAAATACGGCAGACAAAAGTAAACAAAAAATAAGTAAGGTTGCAGTACTTGCGCTTCTTATTTCGTTAATTGTGGCCTCTGGTGTTGGATACGAGTTTTATCAAAAATTAAATGCTGGTAAGGCGCAAAACCTAGCCGTTAATGAGTTAAGCGAGCAAAATAAGTTACTCACCCAGGAGCTGCAAGCACTTAAATCGGCGCAATCTAATTTGCAACAAGCGCTGTTTAATAGTGAAGAAAAAGTTGCCGCAGCCCTAAATGAAAGTGCAGTTCAAAATCAGCAAGAATTAAAAGCGGCTTTGCAAAAGGCGCAGCAGCAAGGCTCATCGTTAAACCCGCAAGAAGTAACCAGCTTACAGCGTATGGCTGAGTTTAAACTATGGGCTGAAAAAGACTACCAAGGCACTAGTGCTGTTTTAAAGCGCTTAGATGGATTACTTAGTGAGCATCCAGGAACAGTTGAAGTTCGCCAAGCGATTATGCAAGATATACAAACACTTGATAGCCTTAAACCTGTTGCAACAGAGGCTATTTATTTACAGCTAAACAGTGTACTAAGCAGTATTGACGACTTAGTTTTTAATGCAGTTAATTTACCAGAAGAAGCAGCTGCAATAGATGAAAATGCTTTAAGTGGTGATGTGAGTGATTGGCAGCAAAACTTGAGTAATAGCTGGAATAAAATTGTGGATAGCTTTATTACTATTCGTCAATACGAGGGTGTTTCCATTGAGCCATTACTTACGGATCAAGAGCGTCATTTAATAAATCAACGAATCAAGCTTAATATAACTCAGGCACAAGATGCACTTATGAGTAAGCAGGCGAGTATTTTCTTTAGCGCCTTAAGTGAAGCAAAACGTTTAGTTGGTGAGTACTTTAAGCAAGACGATGATACAACTAAAACGGTACTTAAAGCGTTGTCTAAACTTGAAAAAGAGCAGCTTAACTTTAATCCAAAAGTAACCTTAAACAGTACACAAAAGGTTAAGGAGTGGGCGCAATGATAGGGCTAATTATTTTAATTGTAGCTATTGTTGTTGTACTAGCGGTTACTCCATTCGTTCTAGATGAAAAAGGTTATGTACTTATTTCATTTAACAATACGACGATAGAAGGCACGATAGTATCGTTTTGTATAATGGCAGTCATTACCGCTGTTGTTTTATATTTAACATATAAGTTAATTCGTTATTTATTATCGATTTATCATAATACTAAGCATGGCTTTTTTGCACGTAGCCAAGAGCGCAAACAAGCAGCTATTGAGCAGGCTCTGTGGAGTGCCATTAATGATGATTACGAGCACGTAGAACAGGCTTTATCGGGCAATAGCGTACCAAATAAGTTTGAGGATATTCGCTTAGCATTACTTGCAAAAGCAGCGCTTGCTAATAATCAAACAGATAAAGCACTTGAGCGTTTATTTGAAATCAGCCCAGAGCATCAATTAAAAGTAGCAAAGCTATGGTTGGCAAGTGGTGACAGTAGCGCGATTGAATCACAAATGCGTATTAGCGCAGAAGCTAAAAAAGCCACCGCACTTGAGTTAAAACTTTATGCAGAAGTATTAGTACAGCAACAACACTTTGGTGCGCTGGAAGACCTTTTGCCGCGTTTACTGCGCAAAAAAGCACTTACTGATGCACAGTGGACGCAGTTATTTAGTGCTTATTTTAATGCGTTAGATGCAGACAAGCTGAGTGAAAAATATAAACAGCTGCCTAAAAAGCTGCAAGCTCATGCCCACACCGCATATTTAATGCAAATGGCGCAAGCAGGTCAATTGGCTGTTATTGAAAGTGACTTAATTAAGATGGTTAAGCATAGTGAGCAACACTTAGAGCTTGCAAATATATTAAGTAAAGCAACAGCAGCCGATGCAGCTAAGTTGCAAATAAGCATTCAAGAACGGCTTAAGAAGGATGATTCAAATAATTCACTATTACTTGCGCTAGCTTGCCTTGCTAATGCTAAGGGTGATTATGACTTAGCAGCTAGAATATTTGATAAAGCACTGAATAGTGAAAATAAAAAACAGTTCTCTGAACAAGCTGTGTTGAGTTATAAAAATAGTGCACAGGCAGAAAAGGCGCTCGTTTTATATCAATAAATGACTACACTATAACTACTTAGCATTTTTTGTAGTTCAGGAGCACAAGCTTTGAGAAAGTTTTTAATATTAACCCTTAGCTTGGCTTGTGCTTACTTCTTTACAGGATACTTTAGCAACTCACTTCTTTCTGTAGATGGCTATGCGGTCGCCTCCTGGCCGCCCTCAGGAATTGCTTTAGCGAGCTTTTTAATTTGGGGACGTAAGTCATTTATTGGCCTTATTATTGGGGCTTTTTGTACTAACTTAATTCACCTTGAACGCACCGTAGATATTTTTCATTTTATTGTGCTTTTACAAGCTATAGGCATTACTTTAGCCTCTGTTTTACAGGCTTGGATTGGCCGACAAATTATAGTGAATGTTATAAAAGCGCCGTTGGATTTATCTTCTTTAAAACACAGTGTTCAAAGCTTAATAGTAGCAGGACCAATATGCTGTGTTATTGCTGCAGGTGTGGGAACTAGTTTATTAGCATTGAATAATGTGATCCCTACGCATGCTATTTTTGATAGCTTTATAGCATGGTGGATTGGCGACAGTATCGGTGTACTTATATTTACTCCACTCATGCTCGCAGCCTTTAATTACACGCAAGTACGCCAGCGTATGTTGGTAATTTTACCTTCACTATTAATTTATATACTAATCAGCGTTAGTTTTTATGGCGCTGCCAGTGTTAAAAAAGAAAAAGACATTCAAAAGCAAGAAGCCAAAATACTTACTGTGCAAAATGCTATAAGCCAGAAGCTCGATGGTATTACTGCTCACTTAGGATTGTTAGCTACATTTTTTGCTAGTAGTAATGACGTGAACTTTAAAGAGTTTAAACAATTTACTTCAAAGCAGTTGGGCTACAGCCAAGAAATTTTAGCATTTGAATGGATACCTTATGTACCAGCAAATAAACTCGCAGATTTTGAAACACATGAAAATCCAGCCACAGGCAAACCTCTATACATAAAAGAAAAGTCACTAGATGGAGCTTGGCAACCAGCAGGTACGCGTAGTAATTACTTTCCAGTAAAGTACGTATATCCCTTAAAAGGTAATGAAGATGTTTTAGGGTTTGATTTAGCTTCTAGTAAAGTAAGAGGTGCAGCGCTTAGCAAAGCGAAAGAGCTTAATGAACTTGCACTAAGTGAGCCAATTAACTTGGTCCAAAATACAGCCGAACACGGTGTGCTTTTTTTATATCCTGTTTTTGGAGAGTCCTCTACCGAAGATGATTTTCAAGGCTTTGTGGCAGCGATAGTCAGTATGAAACGCTTATCGCAAACACTATTATTTGATCACAACAACTCAATTTTAGCTAGTTTTTTTGATACAACGGTACCAGGGAAAAAGCAGGCAATTTATATTGCAGATACCGCTAATTCGCAAGCGCTATTTAAAGAATATCAATTGTTGATTGGCAAACGTATGTGGCTGGTTGAGTTATATGAGCCAATAGTTAGAACGTCTTGGTTAGTATATTGGCTTGCACAAATAGTAGGTATGTTGTTTGTGTGGTTACTGATTACATTTTTGATTTCAGTTACTGGTACAAACATACAAATTCGCGAACAAGTGGCCAAGCAAACACATACACTACGCAAAGAAAAACAAAAAGCAGATGAAGCGAGTCATATAAAGGGGCAGTTTTTAGCAAACATGAGCCACGAAGTCCGCACCCCTATTAACGGTATAAAAGGGCTGCATTATTTAGCGCTCCAGCAAAACGATTGGCAACAAGCTAGAAGTTACATAGAGCAAGCAGATGGGGCACTTGGTGTTTTACTGAGGGTATTAAACGATGTGCTCGACTTTTCAAAAATGGAAGCAGGCAAGCTAGACTTAATGCAAGAGCCTATTAATGTAGCGAGTTTAGCGGATGAAATGCTTAATTTACTTCAATTTGAGGCTGATATTAAATCAATAAAGTTAAGTCTCGATTTTGATAAAACATCAAATTTGGTCATTAATACCGATCCAATCCGCTTAAAACAAGTGCTGCTGAACCTGCTCAATAATGCGGTTAAATTTACAGGGGAAGGTGAAATTACTCTGAAAATTTGGCAATCGAAAAAAATGACTTACTTTAGTATTAACGATACGGGTATTGGTATTAGTAGCGAAGCACAAAAACAATTGTTTAAACCGTTTGCACAAGCCGATAGCTCAACCTCACGTCAATATGGTGGTACAGGCTTAGGATTAAGTATTTGCAGAAAACTGGTTGAGTTAATGGGTGGTGCAATTGATTTAGTTAGTTATGAAGGTAAAGGCTCTACATTTACATTTAGTTTGCCGCTAATATCGCCTTTACCAAGGGCAGAGCAAATTCAGCAGCAATACAACGAAATAGACGTAAGTACATTATCATTTACAGGCTATAAATTACTTTTAGTAGAAGATAATCCACTTAATCAGCATGTTGCTAATGCTATTTTAAAAACGAAAGGCTGTATTGCTGACATTGCTAACGATGGTTTTGAAGCCATAGAAAAGCTAGCCGAAAATAGCTACGACATTGTTCTTATGGATATTCAAATGCCAAAAATGGATGGACTCAAAGCAACAAAAGTAATTCGTCGTGATTTAGAGTTAATTGATTTACCCATAATAGGGCTATCGGCGAACGCCCATGACGATGACGTTAAAAAGGCACTAGCCTGTGGAATGAATGGCTATATTACCAAACCTATTGATGCAAATACGCTTTTTAAAACTCTTTGGCATCACTTATCAGGAAAATAAGCTGTATCATTTTTTTGCACAAAAAGCAGACATATGACCGCTAAAACTTACCGCAAATCATATAGACTTGAAAAATAACTGTATCTGCGTATCATGCGCGCAAATTTAACTAAACTGGGTTGCTATTATGATCAATAGAAAATTACCTTTGCTAGATATTCACCGCCATTTAGACGGTAATGTACGTGCGCAAACCATATTAGAACTTGGTCGACAGTTTAATATAGAGCTACCTGCAGATAACGTTGAAGCATTAATCCCTCATGTTCAAGTTATTGATCCTGAACCAAACCTCATAGCTTTTTTACAAAAGTTAGATTGGGGAGTTACTGTGCTTGGCGACTACGATGCGTGTAGACGTATCGCAATTGAAAACATTGAAGATGCACAAGCACAAGGTCTTGATTATGTGGAGCTTCGATTTAGCCCTTACTACATGGCACAAAGCCAAGGTTTACACCCAGAAGGCGTTGTAGAGGCAGTTGTTGATGGTATTAAATCAGCAACAAAGGGCGCAAATATAAAAGCTAACTTGATTGGTATTTTATCGCGTACTTATGGCGTAAAAACGTGTCAAAAAGAGCTTGATGCATTACTCGCATTTAAAAATGATTTAGTCGCTGTTGATTTAGCCGGTGACGAAATTGGCTTCCCGGGTGAGTTGTTTGTAGAGCACTTTAAACAAGTACGAAATGCGTATTTAGCTTCGACTATTCATGCTGGAGAAGCACTTGGCGCTCCAAGTATTTGGCAAGCAATTAATGAGTTGGGTGCGAGCAGAATAGGGCATGGCGTTAAAGCAATTGAAGATCCAAAACTAATGGATTATTTACGCGATAACCGTATTGGTATTGAGTCATGCTTAACAAGTAATATTCAAACCAGTACAGTAAACGATTTAACTAAGCACCCACTTAAACAGTTTTTAGATCATGGTATTTTAGCGTGTATTAATACTGATGATCCTGCGGTTGAAGGTATTGAAATTGAGTATGAATATACCGTTGCTGCACCTAAAGCAGGCTTATCTCAAGCTGATATGGAAAAAGCCCAAAAAAATGCGTTAGAAATAGCATTTTTAAGCGATGGCGATAAAAAAGAACTTTTAGCACTCGTTAGCGCACGTTAATGTAAGAGCATTAAAAATGCCGCTTTATATAAGCGGCATTTTTGTATCTGCAATTTAGTGTGTTTGGCAGCTTATGTAATTATCGTAAAGTGCTTTAAGTACGTCTGCTCGGCTGATCATACCGATTACTTTAACACCCTCTACAACAGGGTAGTTTTTTGGTTTACCAGGCTGCATCTGCTGTGCAAGCTCAATAATGTTGGTATCGCCGCTAACGGTCACTACCTCTGTTTGCATAAGCTGCGAGACTTTAACCATGCCATCACAAAAATAACTGCTTTGCGTAAGTGGTTTTAACAGCTCTTGCTCTGATATAAATCCAACTAAGCATTTATCTTTATCAAATACTGGTGCGCCAAGTAGTTTAAATTTTTGTAGTTCTGCTATGGCTGTCGTCATTTCTGTATCTGGTGTGATATTTGGCAACTTGCGTTGCATAAAATCTTTTACTTTTGTATTTAGCATTTGGGTCTCTCCCGCTGATGTTCTATACAAAGTATGGTTTATAGATAGGGATTTAGGAAATTGTTTATATTGATGGAGTTGATAGGTTTTAACTATTAAATATTTGTTGTTATAAAAATGAAGGCACCGATTAGGTGCCTTTATTTATAACTGAAAGTAAATTTCAATTATTTGATAAATGCGAATGCATCTGCGTACATGTTTTCACGTATTGCACCATGAGTAATAAAGTCATCACGGACAATACCTATCATGTCAAAACGACCTGCCATATAAATATCGTATGGTTCTAGTGACACAATATCTTGCATTACTGCTTTGTGTACATAGCCAGTGTGTCCTTGCCAATTAGCAGATGGATTTTCTACTACAGGAATAAACTTAAAGTTCTCATGGCTATCTGCCCATGCTTGCATTTCTGTGTGTGCGTATAAAGCAGATTCTTCTTTTACGCCCCAGTAAAACAACACAGGACGGTCGCATTTTATTTCAGCTAAATGATCAGCCATTGATTTTGCGTATGAAAAACCAGTACCACCGGCGAGTAAAATAATAGGGCGCTCACATTGCAGGCGCAACTGTGAAATACCCAAGCCAGCTTCAATGTCTACTAACTGCCCTGTGGTATGGGCGTTTCGTAAATGCTCTAACGATTGCATTGCATACGAATCGGCACCTGAGGCGCCAATATGCAGTTCTATTGCATCGCACTGTGAAGGGCGACTAGCTATAGAAAAAGCACGTTTGTCTTTTTCGCCTAATACGAGTTGCATGTATTGGCCAGCTTCAAAGGTCACAGGTTGTTGTGGCTTTAAAATTACTTTATGAACAAATTCTGTAAGTGGGCTGATAGCTACAACTTCAGCTTTTAATGTTTGCATTTTTTACCTTTTAGCAGCGCTTGTAACAGCAGATACGCAATCGAATAGCTAGATTCTAGCATATCTGCAGGGTTATTTTATAGCCTGATATGTACTTACATATAAACACTTAAACAATATTAAGGCTTTCCCAAATATCATCTACGCGGTCTTTGGTGTCTTTATCCATAACAATAGGCTCGCCCCATTCGCGGGTGGTTTCGCCAGGCCATTTATTGGTAGCATCCATTCCCATTTTTGAACCAAGACCTGAGACTGGCGATGCAAAATCGAGATAATCAATAGGTGTGTTCTCTATTAATGTTGTATCACGCGCTGGATCCATTCGGGTTGTTATAGCCCAAATAACATCTTCCCAATCGCGGGCGTTAACATCGTCATCGCAGACGATTACAAATTTGGTGTACATAAACTGACGTAAGAACGACCAAACACCCATCATCACGCGCTTAGCATGGCCTGGATATTGTTTTTTCATTGTTACAATCGCCATACGATATGAGCACCCTTCAGGCGGAAGGTAAAAGTCGACAATTTCAGGGAATTGCTTTTGTAGTATCGGCACAAACACTTCATTAAGTGCCACACCTAAAATAGCAGGCTCATCAGGTGGACGGCCAGTAAATGTGCTGTGATAAATAGGATCTTTACGATGCGTTATATGGGTCACCGTCATAACCGGAAAGTCATCGACTTCATTATAGTAACCGGTATGGTCACCATAAGGGCCTTCTGGCGCCATTTCACCAGGCATTATGTAACCTTCAAGTACTATTTCCGCACTGGCAGGGACTTGTAGATCATTTGAAATAGATTTTACAACTTCGGTTCTGCTGCCACGTAATAAGCCAGCGAATGCATATTCGCTTAGAGTGTCAGGTACAGGCGTTACGGCACCTAATATAGTGGCAGGATCGGCACCTAATGCTACCGATACAGGGTAGGGTTTCCCTGGGTTTTCTTTACACCATTCTTGAAAATCAAGCGCGCCACCACGATGTGACAACCAGCGCATAATTATTTTATTTTTGCCTAATAATTGTTGGCGATAAATACCTAAATTTTGGCGCTTTTTATAAGGCCCTTTGGTAACTGTAAGGCCCCAAGTAATTAATGGTGCTGCATCACCTGGCCAGCAATGTTGAATAGGTAATTTAGTTAAATCTACATCATCACCTTCTAAAACTACTTGTTGGCAAGGCGCTTTTTTAACTTCTTTTGCAGGCATATTAAGCACTTGCTTAAAAATAGGTATAGCGCCTAGAGCTTCTTTAATACCCTTTGGTGGATCAGGTTCTTTTAAAAAAGCGAGTAGCTTGCCCACTTCGCGAAGCTCGCTAACATCTGTTTGGCCCATGCCCATTGCTACGCGTTTTGGTGTACCAAATAAGTTGGTAAGCACCGGCATATCGTAGCCTTTTGGGTTTTCAAATAATAACGCAGGGCCTTTTGCACGTAAGGTGCGATCAGATATTTCGGTCATTTCAAGATACGGGTCGATTTCTTGGGTGATACGTTTAAGTTCGCCTTTTTTTTCAAGCAAATCGATAAAATCACGTAGATCTTTATATTTCATTGTGGGCCGCTATTAAGCAAAAGAGTTAAAGTATTATACCCATTTCATGCAAGGCAAGTCATTACTTGCACTTAAAACTTAAAGCGCTCTACGGCACTCGTTAAAGAGTGTGCAAGTTGGTTTACGTCTTCACTTTCGCTTGCTAGGGTTGTCGCGTTTTGGGCATTCAAGGTTGCTTGCTCTGTCACCTTTGCCATTATTTGTTGAATGTCGCCACTGTTAGTCAATTGCTCATGTGATGCATGAGCAATTTGCTCACTCATCTGATTAACAGACAACAATGTGCTTTTAATACGCTCTACGGCTTTATTTAGTTCAGTGCTGTTTTTAACACATTGCTTGGCTTGGTGTTGGCCATCAGTAATGTGTTCTTGAGTTGTTTTAGTGTGTTGTTGCAATGTTTGGATCATGGTGTTTATTTCGCTAGTCGAGGTTTGTGTTCGTGCAGCTAATGATCGAACCTCATCAGCAACTACAGCAAACCCGCGTCCGTTTTCACCCGCTCGCGCTGCTTCAATTGCAGCATTAAGTGCAAGTAAGTTAGTCTGCTCGGCAATGCTACTAATTGTTTCAACAATGGCTTCAATAAGCTGGGTGTACTGTGCGAGTTCTTCTGTGCTGCCTACTGCTTTATCAAGACGCTGCAATAAAGTTTCTATACTTAGACTATTTTGATTAGCAATCTCGTTTACATCATTTGCAAATTGCGATGCGTTTGTTGTTTCACTTGATGTTTTATCTGCTTGTTCATAAACCGCTTGTGAGTTGATTAGCATATTATGTGCAAGCGATGTTGCCTGCGCGCTTCGCTCTAACTGCTGTTGTGCAACAACCGTCATTTGCTGACCTTTTTCACTGGTTTTAATAGCGCTGCGGTCTAGCTCGTGGGCGTCACTACTAATTGCACCAATTAGGTTAGTCAGGTCTTCACTGAGTTTATTTATGTTATTTAGCAAAGTACCAAATTCATCCTTACTACGTGGGTGGCTTCGCTTTGATAAATCACCTGAGGCGATTCGGGCTAAATCGCGGTTTACTTTTTTAAGCGGTTTTAGCATTGCGCGAGTTGTAAAAATAGAGATAGCGATAATCAATATAATTAAAACAATCGTAATAATTACTACAGAACTAATCCCTGTATTTATGGCGGCCTTTGCATTAGTTTGTAAGGCATTAAAGCGCTCATCAGCCAATTTATTAAGTTCAATAAGCTGACCTTCTGTTGTTATAAATTGCTGTTGAAAGTGTTCAAAATTTTGAGCCGCAGCAATAGCACTTTTGAGTACTTTATTTTGTTGGGCATAAATTCCTGTATCGTTGTTAAGAAATTCTCTTAATTGATTAAACTTAGCCGTTAAATTTTTAGCATTAAACGCATTATTAAAAGGTAGCGCTTGTTGCTCTAAATAGGTGAAATTAGGTTGGATGTTATCTAGTAGAAATAGAGTATCTTGCTGATGACTATTTAAATCATTGATACTTGCAGTTTGAGTAATGCTTTTTATATTATTGCTTAAGTTAAACAATAAATCGTCTATACGGGTCGCTGTTCCAAACATAGCATTAAGTAACGCCTGCTGTTTTACAGGCACTTCTAAAAGTTCTATATCAAGTAAGTTAGAACTTAAATTGTAAAGTTGCTCGTTAAACGTTGCTGATAATTCTATGGTGGAATTTTGCGCTACAAACTTACGCTCTTTAGCGCTAAACATTGCGACACTTACTTCAGTCAGTTGCTCGAAGCCTGCGTTGGTACTGGTGAGTAAATTTTGCATGGTTATTTGTTGATTTAGTTGAGCGCTTAACGAATTGAGCATATCGCTAAATTGTAGTTGCTCAACTTGCGCCTGTTTTTTATTTTGTTGAAGTAAATCAAGGTTTGCTTGGCTGTAAGCTAAGGCGTTAAATTTGGTAATAGACAGTAATGATAGCCTTAAATCTTTGCTGAACTGTTGTACCGGAACCGCTAATTTTTCGGTTCGGGTATTGTTAACGCTAATTTTGTTTAATGACCAATAAAAAAATACACTACTTGTTAGCACCAATATGCCAATGGCTGTAAAGGCTAAAATTATTTTATGTTTGATCGCAATTGAACGCATAACTTCATCACAATAATGGGTCTTTAATTATTGTAGCATTATTGTAATTTATTGGCTGTTTTTATGTTAAACCTTGGTGCACTGTCTTTTTTTACCTGCAATGATTAACATGGCTTCATTACCCTTACCCCAAAACAGTACCTCTTCACTTATATATTTATTCCCAGATGCACTTTTTTCGTGATTAAGTACATGCACTTTATTGTTAAAGATAAGTTCGGCTTCAGAATTATTAATAATATTGAGTTTTACGCTCTCATCATCACATTGGTAAGCAGTACTGGTTTTTAAATCACTACATGCGGTTAAGCTTAGTAAAATAGCGATTAATGCTAAATATACTTTCATTTTTCCTCCCATCTTCTTTAAACGTTAGTTAAAACACAGGGCAAAATTTTAATCTAATGTAAGAATAACAAAGCAAAATTAACCGTTGGTGAAAGTAGCGCTTTAAGTTATGTTTATAGCAATATTTTTTGAGCTCGGAAGCTTTATGGCAGGCACTAACCTTTTAACGTTATTAGATGATATAACCACTTTACTTGATGACATTGCGACAATGAGTAAGGTAGCAACAAAAAAAACAGCAGGTGTATTAGGCGATGACTTAGCGCTCAATGCACAGCAGGTTACAGGTGTAGCAGCAGAGCGTGAATTACCGGTTGTTTGGGCTGTGGCAAAGGGCTCATTTTTAAATAAAGCGATACTCGTACCCGCTGCTTTATTAATAAGCGTATGGCTGCCTTGGTTAATAACACCGCTTTTAATGATGGGTGGTTTGTTTTTATGTTTTGAGGGAGCTGAAAAAGTATTTGCTAAGTTTTTGCCTCATAACAGTGAAGCGGTAGACGAAGATGAAAAGTTAGATTTAGTTGAGTACGAAAAACAAAAAATAAAAGGGGCAATAAGAACCGACTTTATTCTTTCTGCCGAAATTATTGTGATTACTTTAGGTACTGTGGCAGGTGCTACATTGCTTAATCAAGCTTTAGTGCTTTGTGTTATCGCAATTATAATGACTATTGGTGTTTATGGCTTAGTGGCAGGTATTGTAAAACTGGATGATGCCGGACTTTATTTACTCAACCAATCTAAAGTGTCAGCTAATCAATTTAAAGAATTACTTGGGAAAGGCTTACTCGCAGCAGCGCCTAGGTTGATGCAGTTTTTAGCATTTGCGGGCACCATCGCGATGTTTTTAGTAGGTGGCGGGATTTTAGTACATGGTGTTGAGTTACTGCATCATACTCAAGTCGATGTAACAAGCTATGCACAGTCTGTTGCTGGCGGTACAGGAAAAGTATTAGCACCTCTATTGTTTGATGGTTTACTAGGCGTGATTGCTGGCTTAGTTGTCGTGCTTATACATGTAGGTTATACAAAGTTATTTAAAAAATAATTCCAAGCTGGCGTACTTGTTGCGCCAGCTATATTGAAATTCGCTCATTCACAGCTAGCTATTTTACAAAGAGATTCCAATTCAAATTGTGCTTTAGTATTTTTTTGCTCAATGGCCTTTTTGTACCAATAAATAGCCTGCTGTTGATCCTGATCTATTCCCTGACCATCACGATACATTTGCGCTAAATTTAATTGCCCCCATTGAGAGCCCGCTTCAGCAGCTTGTTTAAAGCTATTAAATGCTTCAACAAACAAACCATCTTTAAAGTAAATAATGCCTTGTTGATTGTTTTTATCGAGCTTTAAGCCTTTATATAGTGGCTTAGGTTTGGGAGGATGCATCACAAACCCACCATACAGGATGTTGGCATAGGGGCGCAGCACGTCGTAAATAGCTTCGTCGTTGTAAAGGCGTGCTACTTCATCACGAGGGAGGGTGATTGTTTTAGTGGAAAAGTAATTGTCTTGAATTAGCTGGCTAGTACGCATTGCCAAAGTAATACTATTATTACGTTTATAGCTGTAGTTGCTTATCTGAAAGGTAATAAATTGTTCGTCAAAATTTAAAACTTGAGCAATTTTTAAATTGGTTAGGGTCCAGGGCTCGTGTGTAAATTTGTCGGCGTGTACTAAGTAAGTATCATATATTTTAGGCGTATTTAAATAGTTTTTCTTTTGAGTCTCGCTATTAAGGTGCTGTTGATAAAAAAATAAAACAATCCAAAGTAATAAAAATACACCAATAAAGTATTTAGGTAGGCTTAGTTTTTCTATTAACGGTAGTTGCGTTATTTTTACAGGTTCGCTTTTTCCGCATTGATAGCACTCGCGTTTATAACTTAATTTTAAGGCAAGCATAGGTAAAATACTAAACCGTAAATAGCGGCTTTTATTTACTAAATGGTAGGCGTCGCTTTGACAATGAGGGCAGCGTGTTGTTTGTGCAAAATGTGGAAATGATTCACTCGTGTTGAAAAGTAACATAAAGCACGCTCCTTGTTTAATTACCTAAAGGTAAAACAAGAAGCGTGTTAGTTAAAGCCACAAACTGTAAGTAAGTATGTCAGTTATTACTTATTTTGAGCTTTAGGCTTAATTGTTGTTTTTGCATCAGCAGCCATTAGAGCAAATACAGCGTATGCAGCGGTATTTTGACGCAGCTTAGCAGGTGTTACTTTATCAAGCGTATCGTCAGCTGTATGATGGTAATCAAAGTAATCTGTTCCATCTTGAGCAAGTTCAAAAATAGGTGCTGAGGTTGCTGCTTTAAGTGGAATTAGATCAGGGCCACCATTCGCTTGGTTTTTACCAATATGCTCAATATTTAACGGCGAAAGTTCTTTTGCAATAGCACGCACTACAGGAAGTGACTCTGCGCTTACGTTCGATTCAAAAGCATATACAACATCAGCGCCAAAATCAGACTCAGCTGCTGCAACAATATTGCTTAGCTCGTTTTTATGCTCTGCAAAATAAGCTTTTGCACCCCAAAGACCTAGCTCTTCGGCTGCAAAAAGTACCACACGAATACTGCGCTTAGGACGTTTTACATCGCTAATATGTTTAGCGGCTGCCATTGTTAGTGCAACGCCTGCGCCGTCATCTAATGCGCCAGTCCCTAAGTCCCAAGAATCTAAATGCCCGCCAATTAATACATATTGCTCAGGGTTTTCGGTACCATTAAATTGGCCAATAACGTTATAACCAGTGCCTTCACCAAGGCTTTCGGTTTGCACATTAATATTTACCGAAACGTCTTTATCTAAAGCAATGAGTCGTGCTATTTGATCGGCATCTGGGTTAGCAATGGTTACATTAGGTATTTTTGTAACACCTTCTTTGTAGTAACTACCGCCAGTGTGTGCAAAACGATGATGACCAGTACTTACCGAGCGCATCATGTAGGCAACAGCGCCTTTTTTTGACGCCTCTATAGCGCCTGTGCCACGTGCTTTTACAGCAGGTCCGTAACCATTCCCGTCTATATCGCGGTTCATGCGGTAATTAATATACGCAATTTTACCTTTTAGGCTATTTTCTGGTGCTGCAATTAACTCATCAAGTGTTTCGAACAAGACTACTGGTGCTGTGATCCCATCTTTAGGCGTGCTTATACTGTTACCTAATGCAGTTAAATGTAGAGGTTGCTCGCTTGGTGTTAGTATTTTTCCGCTTTCGCTATAACGGCGCCATTCAGGAAAAGTCGCTTCTTCAAGCCATACTTTATCAAAACCAAGCTCATTAAATTTAGCTTTAGCCCATGCCACTGCTTTTTTATCATTTTCAGTACCAGGTAAGCGAGGGCCAACCTCAGTTGTTAATGACTCTAGTAATTTATAGCTTAAATCACTATTTAGAGCAGAGGTGCGCACTTCATTGACTTGTTGTAATTGCTTTTGGGTAAATTCGGCGTTGTTAGCGTTTGCAGCCATACTGCTAGTAAGCAGAAGTGCGGTAATTAATTTTTTCATTTGGGTAAGCCTTTTTAATAATTAGCGCTATTAGAACATGTAACAAACATGATAAAAAATAGATGAGATGAATAGGCTTTGTAATAGGTTTAATGCTATTAGGTATAAACGTTTAGATATAAAAAAAGCCCGCGTAAATGTACGCGGGCTATATTTTAAAGCTGTTATTTAAGCATTTAATTAAAAGCTAAATTGCGCTGCTAAACGAAGATTTGTGCCCTCGCCAACAGTTACATTACTCGTGCCGCCACCACCTAAATAGCTCTTATCAAATAAGTTTTCGATGTTAAGGCGTAAGTTAATATCGGTATTGCTTAAGTTAAACTTATAAGTGGCGCCTACATCAACACGTGTATATGCATCTTTAGTAATTGTATTATCGCTATCTGCAAAGCGCTCGCCTTCATAAAAAGCGCCAGCGTTAATGGCAATGGCGTCGTTTAATTCATAACGAGTCCAAAGTGATGCCGACCATTTTGGTGCATCGGTAGGGCGCTTACCTTCCAATACTTCATCGCGTTCAAAGTTAGCATCTAGATACATAGTTGATGCCATAACAAATAAGCGGTCAGTAGCAGCACCTTGTGCGCTTACTTCAACACCTTTATGGCGTTGTTCACCCACTTGGTTTGTTTCACTTGTGAATGAGCCAATAGGCGTCTCAAGCTGTTCGCTAACAAGTGTGCCTTCTTTACTAATATCAAAAATTGCACCTGTAAGCAGTAAACGGTCATCAAATAATTGCCATTTAATACCAATCTCTCTTTGCTCTGAGGTAATGGCATCTAGCTTCATGCCATTATTTACATCGGTTTCATCTATCAGAGTTTCACTACCTTGGGGCTCAAAACCTTCTGAGTAACTAGCATATATAGTTGCCGAAGTATTTGGATGATAAAGCACACCTACCTTTGGTACAAATGACTCGTTATCTGCACCTTCTCGTGTTTGTTTGTCGTAACGGCCACCTAGCGATAATTGCCATTGTGGTGAGAACGAAATTAAGTCCTGAACGTAAATACCGTAATAGTCGTATTCAGTTTCGCTTACTGTATCATCTGTTTTATAACTTACAGATGGGCGTGATGGTTCTGCTTGTCCTGCAGAAAAATCAAAGTAGTCAGCAGAAGTACGGCGTTGCCCGTAGTAGTAATCTAGCGAGTTTGCGCCAATTAAAAACTGATGCTGTAAGCTACCTGTTTTAAATTCACCAATAAAATCAATAAATGCAGTTTTAAATTGCCAATCGTCAAAACGGTCGTAAGGACGAGATTCATAGCTGTCACCTTCAGCAAAGCTACTAGGCATGCGAGGTGCTGACTCAAAGCGTTGACGTTCAAACGTTTGTTCGTTATAGCCAAGTTTTACTTGCCAGTTATCGGTTAAAAATACTTCTAGGTCTACACCTAGGTTTTCTACGGTTATGTCGGTAAATGCCCAAGACATATCACGGATTGTTTTATCGCTACCAATTACATTGGCATTATCGTCTATCCATGCGCCAGTATCTAAACCTGCTTCGTCATCTGTGCGGTCGTAATGCACACGTACTAATGCGTTATCGCTAATATCGTAATCTACAACTAATGCACCTAAAAAGCGGTCACGCTCACGGTTTTCACCATTTTGGTATTCACGCCAGTAGTCAACGTCTTGCTTTACTAAAATCCCGCGAGCACGTAAATCTTCCGATTCAGTCAAGGCACCTGCAGCATCAACCATAAAGCGCGTTGACCCATGCTGATCTACATCGGCACTGGCATTAAATAATGTTTGTGCTGTAGGCTTTTTAGTTACCATGTTAACCAAGCCACCTGGGCCTGACTGACCATATAAAATGCTTGATGGGCCTTTAATTACTTCAACTTGTTGCAAAATTTCGATTGGTTGCTGATAGTGCGACCAATGCTGATGACCGTCGCGTAAATAACCTGTCGATGAGCTCAGCTCAAAGCCGCGTAAGTTAAATACTTCACGATTTCGTTGTTGTGAGCCTGCAGTTAAGCTTGCGTCATTTGTGAGTACTTCGCCAAGTGTAGTGGCAAGCTGCTCGCTAATAATAGTGTCGGTTATTACAGTGACAGATTGTGCAGTTTCAAGTAATGAAGCTGATGTTCTCATTGCGCCATTAGCGTTATCTACTTTGTAATCGTTAAAGTAGCTTCCCTTTACTTCTATGCGTTCAAGGTCGGTAGTGTTTGCATATGTGCTTGTTGTAATGCTTGCTAATAGTGCTATGTAAATAGAATTCAGTTTCATTAATTGCTTCCAGCGCAGGTATGTAAAAACAATCGCGATCTTAATGCAAACTACTATCATTTTCAACACCTTTCATTAACATGTTTTATAATGTGTTTGTTAATGGTTGCCAATTACGAATTCTGCTATTATAAGCTGCATATTAGTGGGGCTTTCTCCCATGTTATTTTATTGCTATGGAACTTACTGTGACTTCAACTGCTTTTTCATCTTTGGCTTTACCGGCTGGACTCGTTGATAACTTATCAACACTTGGCTATGCCCACATGACACCTGTACAAGCGCAAAGTTTGCCGCCTGTACTTGCTGGTAAAGACATCATTGCTCAGGCAAAAACCGGTTCAGGTAAAACTGCTGCGTTTAGCTTGGGTGTGTTAGCTAAATTAAACGTAAAACGCTTTCGTATTCAATCTTTAGTCTTGTGCCCGACTCGTGAACTTGCCGAGCAGGTTGCAGTTGAAATGCGTAAATTAGCGCGCGGCATTCATAACATTAAAATATTGACGTTATGTGGTGGTGTTTCAATTGGCCCGCAAATAGGTTCACTTGAACATGGTGCGCATATTATTGTTGGCACGCCAGGGCGTGTTGATGACCATATTCGTAAAGGTACTTTACGTTTAGATGATGTGGAAACATTGGTGCTTGATGAAGCCGATCAAATGCTTGATATGGGTTTTCAAGACACACTTGATGCAATTATTGAGCGTATTCCACAAAATCGTCAAACATTGTTATTTAGTGCTACATTCCCAAGAGCCATTGAAGCAATTGCTAAGCGTGTACTTAAAAACCCAGAAATGGTTAAAGTAGAAGAAGAGCAAGCAAAAAGCACAATTAAGCAGTACTTCTACAAAATGGATAACAATAAGCAGCGCTATCCAACGCTTAAGTTATTACTTCTTAAATTTACACCACAAAGCTGTGTTGTATTTTGTAATACCAAAGTAGAAACTCAACAAGTGTGTGATGATTTAGCTGACGAAGGCTTCAGCGCTGTTGCATTGCACGGTGATTTAGAGCAACGCGATCGTGAACGTACGCTAATTCACTTTTCAAATAAAAGTGCTTCAATACTTGTTGCAACCGATGTTGCTGCACGAGGTTTAGATATTGATGACATGGATATGGTTATTAACTACCATTTAGCACATGACACGCAAACACATGTTCACCGTGTTGGCCGAACTGGGCGTGCTGGCAAAAAGGGCATTGCTTGTTCTATTTATGGTGAAGCTGAAGCGTTTAAAATTGCACAAATTGGCGATCATTACGAGCGTGATATTACTCCAGAACAAATGCCGCCGTTTAATTTATTAGATAAACCGCCGTACCGCCCTGAAATGGTTACTTTGATGATTGATTCAGGTAAAAAGCAAAAAGTACGTGCAGGCGATATTCTTGGTGCTCTGACAGGTAAGGATGGGGTTGCAGGTCGTCAAGTAGGTAAAATTAACGTACTTGATAACGTAGCATTTGTTGCTGTTGAACGTAACTCATCAAAACCAGCACTTCGCAAACTAACCGAAGGCAACATTAAAGGGCGTAAAATACGCGCTCGTCGCCTTACTCGTTAATTTAAATAGCTAAATTAACAAATTAGCGAGCAGCTACCTTTAGCTGCTCGTATTGTAATTTTATTTTTTTAAACTTAACTTCACAACCATTTGGTTTATCTGGGTGCATCTGTAATGCAAGTTGTCTCCAGCGCTTTTGAACGTTTTTAAGAGTGAAATTTTCAGGTAACTTCCATTCTAAAGCCAACGCTTTAAATTCATTGTCATTTAATACTTGTTGTGGTGATGTCGTTTTAAACTGACGCCAAAAACTATTCAAAAGCTCATCAATTTTCTCTTCACCGGTATCGTAATTACGCCAATCTAAATAATAATCTCGCAAATTTTCGTTCGTTGTTACTAAACTATTATCTTCTTTTTCTAAAAGCTCGATATGCAGAGTTGAAATGAGTAAACTTTGAGGGCGTAATTGTGCCTGCAGTTGGTACAATGCATTCATAATTAAAAAGTTACGTTTAAATAAATCACGTTCAGGGCTTTTATCGAGTGTTGTTATTGCGCTGCGGTTTGTCAGTTCTGCTGCTAAAGTATGAACTTGCCAAACCTGCCTTGTTAATATCAGCTCAAAAATCTCATCAATCAGTGGGTTAAGCATTGTTTAGGCCCTAGTAGTTAGTGTATCTTCAATAAAGATTACACTGATATAAGTAACGGTTTGAAGGATTAAAATTATGCTGGGCAAGTTTAAATGCCTCTTATTTACTATATGCTGTGTACTAATAGCTCCTAGCTATGCCCAAAATAGTGATTCGTTATTTGAGCAATTCAAAAACGAAGTGCAGTGGGAGCCTAAATTACAATTAGCAAATACGTTACTTGCTAATAAAAACGTTTCTAAAAAAGAGCGTGTCGCTGTTTATTCGGCATTAGGTAATAGTGCGTTATCGGCTGATAATTTTAAAGAATCTTTACACTATTTTAAATTATTAGAAAAAAACACTTCAGATACTTTCTTTCCTGACGAGCACTTTCGTGCAATAAAAATGCAAGGTGTAGCACTTTTTTATCAAGGCCTATTTCAAAAGGCCATAAGTGAATATACCCGCACCCTAGTATTAGCTGAAAAAAATGAACAACTACTTGAACAAGCAAATTTACTAAATAATATTGGTTTGGCTTATTTTAATATGAATAAGCTAGGCGATACCCTAGAGTTTTACTTAAAGGCAAAAGCTATTTACGAAGCGCACGGTAGTGAGCAAGATCAAACCGACATATTACTTAATATAGCAGGCGTTTATATACGCTTATCACGCTACGATAGTGCATTTAGTCTTTATCAAGATGTACTTAAAGTTTATCAGCGGTTAGATGATAAAAGCGGTATTGCGCAGGTATACAACAATATGGGTGTTGCTCATATGGAGAGTAATCAATTTGACTTAGCACTTCATTATTACCAGCTAGCGCTGCGTTATTATATTTCAGCCAATGATTACAATAAGTTATCTACGCAATATACTAACTTGGCAAATACTAATTTAGTGTTAAAAAAAGTAGATGAAGCATACGAGCAAGCTAAATTAGGTGAGTATTATGCGCTTAAAATAGGTAACCATAATTTAGAGCTTAATGCGCTACATGCGCTTGGTAAAATTCAGTTTGTTAAAGGCAACTTAGAAGAGGCGAAAATAAGTTTAGATAGAGCTATTTCACTTGCCCATGAATATGGCAGTGAGCGAATAATTAGGGAGGGTTTAGGGACTAAAGCACTACTTGAAGCCAGTAAAGGCGATTATTCAAGCGCAATGGCCTTGCAACAAGAATATATTAGTGAGCTGCGAAAACTCAGAAGTACAGCAATTATAAATGCATTAGCGGTACTTCAGCATCAATTTAAAGCAACCCAATTAAACCAAGAGATAGAAAAACTTAAACAAGATCGACGTGTGCAAGAGCTAAAAATGTCGCAGCGTTCTCAGCTTACTTTATTCTCTTTTTTACTATTACTTTTGGTTGTTGTAACTGGTATTGCGCTTTACCGCCGTGGCGCAGAAAAACGCGCTAAGCAGCAGTTAACAGAGCAAGTTACGCAGCGCACTGCCGAGTTACAAGCAATAGCACAGGAGCTAAGAGAAGCTAACGATGTTAAAAGCCAGTTTTTGGCCAATATTAGCCACGAAATCCGCACTCCACTAACGGCTATTTTAGGGCAAACAGATGCTTTAATTAATGAATTATATGAGCCTGAGTCACTTAAAGATGAATTAAGAGTAATTCAGCGTCACAGTGACCATTTAAAAAGCTTAATAAATGATGTACTCGATTTAAGTAAAATTGAAGCCAATAGATTAGAGTTAAATATTTCGTGCTTTGATATTGTAGAGCTTGTAAATGACGTACATGCAATGTTTATCACTCAAGCAAAAGCAAAAAATTTACGCCTCATTTTAGACAATCAAGTGGGTAATGAGTTTTACACTAAGCTGGATTTAATACGCGTAAAACAGATTCTTATAAATTTATGTGCTAATGCTATTAAGTTTACTCACGCTGGCCAAATCATTATTGCTTTAAATAAGAGTGAACAAGGGCTAGTGATTATTGTAAAAGATACCGGTATTGGTATGAGCTCTAAACAGTTAAAGCTTATTTTTGAATGCTTTAGCCAAGCTGATAACAGTATTAGCCGTCGCTTTGGGGGGACAGGGTTAGGCCTTAGCTTATCGCAACAATTAGCCGCGATGATGGGCGGTTATATCAGTGTACAAAGCGAATACAAAAAGGGCAGTCAGTTTTCGTTCTTTTTACCGTGCGCAGAGGTAAATAAATCGCAAAGCCTGATTGAAACTCAAAGTGCTCCAAAGGTAAATAAGCAATTGGCAGGGCGTGTTGTACTTGCAGAAGATCACCCTGATAATCGAAGGTTAATAAGCCGCTATTTACGTTCAATGGGGCTCGAGGTTATTGCCGTTGAAAACGGTGAGCAAGCGGTAGAGCAGTGCTTAAAAGAGTATCCTGATTTAGTGCTACTCGATATTCAAATGCCTGTGATGGATGGGCGTTCTGCTTTTCAGCTATTAAAACAGTGTGGTTTTGAGCGGCCTATTTTTGCTTTAACTGCAAATGCTATGAGTCATGAAGTGGATGGCTATTTAGAGTTAGGGTTTAGTGGTTACTTAGGTAAACCGATAGATAAAGAGTCATTTTATAAAGCGCTTTCCAGCCACCTACATAATGCAGAAGAACAGCCAATTACAAAGCAAAATGAAGTTGATATGAGCGATCTTGTCATTAGTTTTAAGCAAAGCTTTGCTTTGGAGAGTGAAACGATTACTCAGCATTTTATAAGTGAAGATTTAGCCGCGCTACAAAAAGATAGTCATCGCATTTTAGGAGCGGCGCAAATGTTTGGTTTAGATGAAATTGCGCAATCGGCTCAAAGTTTAGATAGAGCCCTTTTACGCAGGACCCAAAAAAGTAGTGCGAATGACTTTAAAGCGCTCGTTGATACGCTGCAGAGTGTACTAAAAAAGTATAACGAAAGTTAAACTGTGTTTAATCCAGACATAAAAAAAGCGCCTTAGGCGCTTTTTTTATTCAGCTAAGATGCTTTATTGGCGTCTCATCGAATCAAAAAATTCATCATTGGTTTTGCTCATCGATAGTTTATCGATTAAGAATTCCATTGCATCAATTTCTGACATGTCATGAACAATTTTACGTAAAATCCAAAGCTTTTGAAGCTCATCTGGTTTTGTTAGTAATTCTTCACGACGAGTGCCTGAACGATTAAAGTCGATAGCAGGGAATACACGTCTTTCCGCAATTTTACGGTTAAGGTGAAGTTCCATGTTACCAGTACCTTTAAACTCTTCGTAGATAACTTCATCCATTTTAGAGCCGGTATCGATAAGCGCTGTAGCTATAATTGTTAAGCTACCACCTTCCTCAACGTTACGTGCAGCACCAAAGAAGCGCTTAGGTTTATGTAATGCGTTAGCGTCAACACCACCAGTAAGTACTTTACCTGATGAAGGAATAACGGTGTTATAAGCACGTGCTAAACGAGTGATTGAATCCAATAAGATAACAACATCTTTTTTATGTTCAACTAGGCGTTTTGCTTTTTCGATAACCATTTCGGCAACTTGTACGTGACGAGAAGCTGGCTCATCGAACGTTGATGCAATAACTTCACCTTTAACTAGGCGTTGCATCTCTGTTACTTCTTCCGGACGTTCATCAATAAGTAAAACCATTAATGTTACATCAGGGTGATTATGCGTAATTGATTGTGCAATGTTTTGAAGTAGCATTGTTTTACCCGCTTTTGGCGGTGCTACTAATAAACCACGTTGACCACGGCCAATAGGAGATGCTAAATCAAGTACACGGGCTGTAATATCTTCTTTACTGCCGTTACCACGTTCCATGCGAAAACGTTCGTTTGCATGTAGTGGAGTAAGGTTTTCAAAAAGAATTTTAGTTCGAGAGTTTTCAGGTTTATCAAAGTTAACTTCATTTACTTTGAGTAAAGCAAAGTAACGTTCACCGTCTTTAGGTGGACGAATAAGGCCTGAAATTGAATCGCCAGTACGCATGCTGAAACGGCGAATTTGGCTAGGTGAAACATAAATGTCATCTGGCCCAGCTAAGTAAGAGGCTTCTGATGATCTTAAGAAGCCGAAACCATCTTGTAAAATCTCTAATACACCGCCGCCGAAGATATTCTCTCCGCCTTTGGCATGGGATTTAAGAATGGCAAAAATGATATCTTGCTTTCTTAAGCGGGCTACGTTTTCGAGCCCCATGGACTCAGCTAAGTCTACAAGCTCTTTAATCGACTTGTCTTTTAATTCGCGTAAATGCATATTGGTGGGTTCTTTATTACAGTTGTCATACTCAAAATCGCTTTGATCGTTGAGTGAGGTTTGTTGAATATAACTAAGGATTAGTTGGCTTTATAAACTAGCAGTTCACTGGCAAAGCGTCCAGTCTTTATACAAAATAAATTTAAAAAAGGGCAAAAAAGCCCTTTTTATTGTTCTAGCTTACCGTTAGATGTTGTTTTCTAAAAACTCGATAAGTTGAGTTTTTGAAAGAGCACCTACTTTCGTTGCAGCTACTTGGCCATCTTTAAAAAGAAGTAAAGTAGGGATACCACGAATACCAAACTTTGGCGGTGTGCCAGCATTTTGGTCAATATTTAATTTAGCAACAGTCACACGGCTGTCGTATTCATCAGCAACTTCGTGAAGAATAGGGGCGATCATTTTACAAGGTCCACACCATTCAGCCCAGAAATCTACTAGTACTGGTTTGTCTGATTGTAATACGTCAGCTTCAAAGCTATCGTCAGTAATTTGGATTATTTTCTCGCTCATTGCGCTCTCCGATTTAGTTAGGCGAAATATTTAGTGCGTATTTAAACACTCTTGTTTCTTATTGCAAGTTTAAACGTTATGCTTAAACGCTATGACTAAGACACATTTAACCGATAAAAAGTTTTCAGACTTTGCTATCGCACCGGAAGTGGTTGCCGGTTTAACCGAGAATGGGTTTGAATATTGCACACCTATTCAAGCAAAATGCCTACCTTTTATTTGTGATGGACGCGATATCGCGGGCCAAGCTCAAACGGGTACAGGCAAAACGTTGGCGTTTTTAACCGCCACGTGCCATCGGTTATTACAATCTAGCAAAGCACCTAGTAAACATCCAAGAGCCCTGATCATGGCCCCTACTCGGGAGCTTGCGATTCAGATACACAAAGATGCTAAAATTTTAGCGCCGCACTGTAATCTTAACTTAGGTTTAGTATATGGTGGCGAAGATTACGAAAAACAACGTGCACAACTAGAAAAAGGCGTTGATATTTTAATTGGTACTACAGGTCGCCTAATTGATCTGTATAAGCAAGGCTGTTACACCCTTAATGAAATTGAGGTAGTCGTGCTAGACGAAGCCGATCGTATGTTCGATTTAGGTTTTATCAAAGATATTCGCTATATGTTCGATCGTATGCCAGATACATCAAAGCGTTTAAACTTATTATTTTCTGCCACATTATCGTATCGCGTACAAGAATTAGCTTTTGAACACATGACAAACCCTGAGCATGTTCAAATTGAACCTGACGTTAAAACGGGTAAACGTATTCAAGAAGAGCTATTTCATCCTTCGCAAGAAGATAAAATTAAGCTGTTGTTAACCTTAATAGAAGAAGAATGGCCAGAGAAAGCAATCGTGTTTGCAAATACCAAGCATAGTTGTGAAACAGTATATGCTTGGCTTAAATCAGACGGTCATCGTGTAGGTATGCTTACTGGTGATGTTAACCAGAAAAAACGCCAAACTATATTAGCGCAATTTAGCAAAGGTGATTTAGACTTTTTAGTTGCGACCGATGTTGCAGCGCGTGGTCTTCATATTCCAGAAGTAAGTCATGTGTTTAACTTTGATTTACCTGACGATTGTGAAGATTATGTTCACCGTATTGGCCGTACTGGCCGCGCTGGTGCATCAGGCCACGCAATTAGTTTTGCATGTGAGCAATATGCATACAACCTGCATGAAATTGAAGAATATATAGAGCACAGCATTCCTTTATCACATTATGATAAAACAGCATTGCTAGATGATTTAACTCAGCCTATTATTCAAAGAAAGCGCAACTATTCAACAGGTCCACGTAACCGTAGTAATAACAGCGGACGTCGCCCAAATAATAGTTACCAAAAAGGACGGTCGTAAGCGACCGTTTGTATAAGTAGTAGTAACTAGAGGTTTTTGAACGGTGGGGCAACTTAAACCGCAAAAAAATGTGTACGCAGTTATTGATTTGGGCTCAAATAGCTTTCATATGCTTATTGCCAAATCAATTGCTGGCGGTCTACAAACAATTGGACGTGTTAAACGCAAAGTCCGATTAGCCGCAGGGCTTGATAAAGGAAACGTATTAAGCACTGAAGCAATGCAGCGAGGCTGGGAATGCCTTGCCCTTTTTGCTGAGCGTCTACAAGATATCCCAGACAAAAACATCACCATAGTAGCAACAGCTACCTTACGCTTAGCAACTAACGCCGACGTATTTAAAAATCATGCCGAAAAAATTCTAGGTCATAACATTAATGTTATTAGCGGAGAATTAGAAGCACGCACAATTTATAAAGGTGTTGCCCATACTTCATCTTGTACTGGCAAACAGCTTGTTATTGATATTGGTGGTGCAAGTACAGAAGTTGTAATTGGTAAAGCATTTGATGCCCTACATTACAAAAGCCTCAATATGGGCTGTGTTACCTATCTTGAACGCTATTTTAAAGATTGCCAACTAAGTAAGAGTAACTTTAACGCAGCAATAAAAGCGGCTCGTACAGTCATTGATGAAATTTCTCCAGAGTATAAAGCAGCTGGATGGCAAATTGCATCTGGAGCTTCTGGTACAGTACAAGCAATTCAAGAAATTATGGTCGCGCAAAATCTTGACGACTTACTTACACTTGAAAAGCTCAACACTATAAAAGATCAAGCAATTGCATTTAGCACTATTGCAGCGCTAGACCTTCCTGGATTAAGTGAAGACCGTCGACTGGTATTTGTATCAGGACTTGCAATCTTAATCGCACTATTTGAATCTCTTGAAATAGAAAAAATGGGATTGGCGGGTGGAGCACTGCGTGAAGGTGTTTTATATAGCATGGTTCCGGAGTTTCATAATAACGACATTCGCAAACGCACAGTTGATGGGTTTATGAGTCGTTATCATGTTGATCAAAAACAAGCGTGTCGAGTTTCTAGCTTGGCAATGCAGTTAGCGCTGAGTATTGATAAAGATTGGCCAATTGAAAGCTTAAATGGGTTACCACTATTAAAAGCGGTAGCGCAGCTTCATGAGGTTGGATTACTAATAGAGTATAAGCAGTACCATAAACATACCGCTTATATTTTGGAAAATACCGATATGCCTGGTTTTTCACAATCAGAGCATAAATTAATAGTAGCGGTAGCAGATGCACATCGATCTGATTTTCCAAAAGGTTGTTTTAATTCACTCGGCGTAAATAGTCTATTAGCGCAATATATAGTGAGATTACTACGAATAGCAGTCATTTTATCAATGCGCAGACAAGATGATGTACTGCCTAAGTTTGAGTTAACTGCTAAAAATGAAGTATTAGACCTTAAGTTTGAAAGTAACTGGTTAAAAGATCATCCATTAATGGCCAGTGAGCTGCAACAAGAGTCTAAACAGCAAGGAAAACTTGGCTGGAAGCTCATAGTAAACTAATTAAAAAGGCCCATCAGGGCCTTTTTAGTGTTTAAAGTAACCATTTCGATGTAAATATGTGCGAACAGCACATTATTTCAAGTTTTCTTCAAAAAAGGGTTGATCTGTTTTTGGATCTCCCTATAATGCGACCCCACTGAGACGGGAAACAGCAACGCATAGCGAGGCACGAACAACTCAGGGTGTTAAGTAAAACTTAGATTGAATCTTTTTAGAAAGTTTAAATTTAAGTGTTGACAAAAAAATAGGAAAGCGTAA
>Ga0207890_1000035_pt1 | contig 134583 bp, 111 predicted proteins | sample LinPmetageLP48_FD_184059 | JGI IMG/M metagenome (GOLD analysis project Ga0207890, IMG submission 184059) | Marine viral communities from the Pacific Ocean - LP-48 (SPAdes) | ecosystem: Environmental > Aquatic > Marine > Oceanic | place: Pacific Ocean | collected 2011-06-13 | reverse complement strand
TTTAATAATTGGATTGTTAGTATGTAGCATGAGAGTTACCTCTTATATGTTTTGATTTAAAGATTCGACACCTTTTATCAAAACGGGTAACTCTCACTTTTTCAAGTTGATGTGTCAGATCTTGTCTGAACTAATACACATACTGCTATCGCAAGAATCCATTAAGCAAGTTTGATTGATACAAAGTACTATCAATGCTCACAAAGGCATTTGGTAGTAACGTATTCGCTTAAGCAGTTATGAGTAACTACACACATTTTGTTCATTATATGTGTAATTTAAAATAAATTTGGTGAGCCAGTTAATTATAAGCTGAGCTTGAAGTATAGCTTTTAAGTTATCTTTAAAAGCCTATTTATTTGTAGACCTGGTTTTAGCCCAAAAGTTGTATCGTCATAGTTAATAGTATTCGACTTAATAACTACGCATTTTACTTTAGTCGTTATAAATCCGCGATCTACATAAAAAACGTAGTCTAGTTTTTATGCTGGCTTAGTGAGCGAAACATAAGTACTGACGCACCTCAGTGAATTCTCAGTAAGAGTGGCTTTAGCTCTAGTATTTCTATTATGTGTAATAATTAGTCATGACGCATAAATGCTACATTGGAAGCTAGCCACTATATAAATTCATTATTTCTATAAAACACAGGCTCTATCTAAGCAAGAAAGTGTTGCTTGGCCTTGCTGCTTATAGAGTTCAGCTATTTCCTCTCGCCCTTGTGCTTTTTTATCTAAACAATATAACAACTCGTTTGGGCGCATTAGTTTTGCATTGATAGGTAAAAAATCAAGCTTATTATCATTCATATGCGTATTATCTAAGCCAATAAACATACCAATATTACCATCAGGGTGATCAACAGACCATTCTTCAGGTGCACCATCCATGTCTAATTGTAGTGTAAGAAAACGGTGTTCTATGAGGCGCTCTTTAAAGTTATCGATATTAGGTATTATGCGGCCAATTGTTTGAATTAGGTTCATTTGCCAAGAGCTGCTAAATCTTTGAATGGATTCATTGGTTTCTATATATACCTCAAATGGTGTTTCAGGGCTTGATAAGCCACTTGTAGCAACGATCTGATTTTCCCATTCTGGTGGTGTAACCAAAACAATATTTCGCGTGCTGCCATGCCAATGAGGGTAATCTGCTAAATAAGGATTTAAAAAGCTCAGCTCTAATATTTCGTTTATTTCACCGGCTTGTTGCCAATAAGATGATGATATTACTTGCTCTGGTTCTGTTTTTTGATGAGTATCTGAATTACCTTGCAAAAACTTGCTCTTATCATAACTGCCTTTTCCCCATGGGCGTGGCATATCATCTGGTAAGCCTTCCCAAGACTCTATGGCTAAATGAAAGTCGCTACTCAATGAGTCCAGCTCAGCATTATCAGCATCTAATCCAGTGTAGATTATATAGTCTTCATCAAACTTAGTTTTAACGTCGTAACTACCATCACTTTCTAATTCAAAACGAGCTTTGTTCCAAGGTATATCCGATTCGTCTTTCTTCATCATTTTATAAAGTGCATAAAATGCTTCATCACATTGAGAATCTTTCAACACTCCATCGACTATATCTACATTATAAAATTTTTTTTCGCCGCCGATATAGTAAGTCCCTGCCATAAAACCACAGGTATTTTCTCGACTCAGGCCAATATCACAATAAGCCTTATCCCACTGTTCGGGTAATGCGTCGAACATTGATTGACCAATATGGTGATGAATTTCTTCTGCTGAATTAAACATTATTACTCCTAGATATTAAAATTAAACATCCTGCTCAATTAATTTGATATGACGTTCTTTAAAACTACTAATTAATTTTTTTGATGGGTTACTGTGTTCTAAACCGTTGACTTGTTTTAAGTTAGGTAGCAGTGGTAAGTCTTTTGATGCTTTATTGCTTATTTTTAATACTTCATCTCCACAGCCTGGATCCCAAAAAGGCCATATCTGAGAATAAATTTCTGCGCCGCCATCGACACCGCAGTCTTGTGTCAACGAAGTTACTTTCGCTAACAGATCCTCCGGGATATCAAGCCCTTTAAAGTAAGCGAGTACTTCGGGTATAACTTCATATCCTTCTTGCTCATTATCAATTTCTCGCTGGTGATATTCAGCTATAAACTGGGAAAGGTCAAACTTAGGGGTTAATAAATTTTTGTTATACATCAGCTCTTCAATAACAAGTAACTTAAAATTCAGATCGTTAAATTTGACTTTAGGTTTTTTATTAATCGGAAATGCTTTGGGTGTGTTTTTAAGATCTAAAATTCTCTCGATAAGTTGTTCAAGCTGTACTTTTGTTTTACTGTTTGGAGTAAGTTCTGAAAAGTTCTTTAAAAATGTAATGGTATTATTTTTTACCATTAATTTTTTAGCTGCCTTGCTATAGCTCGCATTTATAAAGGCGTTTGGGTCATTTTCAATATTTGCTATTTCTTGGTTATATTCTTTAACTCTTTTTTTAACAATCTTAGCATCACCGTTATCCTCATTTAACTGGTTTATATAACTCTTTATTTTATCAACCTTCGTTTGCGGGTTGGGATAAATGCCATAGCCATTTAATACGCCTTGAGTTATAAAGTAATCAAGCTGATCCTCATTCCAATGTGTAATATGAGTTGAAAGTAACCTTAAGACCTCTTTTGATTTTTTATATAAAAAGTCGCTTTTTTCGGTATAAAAACCAATTATTTCGCTTATTAAAATATAGAGTAGTAAATCTCGATTTTCATCGTTTTGTTTGCTACATACAATATCATTAATTAATTGTGTATATTTTTCTAAGGGGTCTGAAGCTGACGTTAATAAACTGATTAGAAGGTTACTGGTATCTTGGTAAGGATAAGTGCGTAAAAACTTAAATGCTAAGTTGCCACCAATACGTTTTAAGTCGTCATATCCTTCACTGTGATAAGAAGGATGATAAAAATATAAAGAAATTAAGTCACTGACCATCTCCCTTAAATCACCGTCCTCTGCAGGTGTTGGGTTTTGGATCAGTTGCGTGTTGGTTTCAAGTAACAGCTGTTCTATTTCACTTTCTAATAACTCTGTGTGCATAAGCAAAGCATGATGATAATTTTTGTCAAAAATAAATTTATAATCTGATGAACTAAATAGCTGTAAAAAATAATATAATTTCGTTGGTTGGCTTTGACCTTCACGAAATAATCTTAACTCTTTAATTAGTGATGAATAAAGTAGCATAAGAGTTGCTTGATCAAAGACATCTTTCCAATGACAGTTTATCTTATCTTTTAATGACTTGTTTAATTTCTGTGTTTTTAAATCTAGTTCATCAAAGTAAGGAATGAACGTTTTAAAAAATGACATAAGGTATCCATTAATAACTTCTTAACTTTACAAAAACACCAGTTAAGATTTAAATAATCATAACTTATTTAGGTAGTTAAAGTAATTATCAGTTATTTGGGTTAAAAGTGACAATACATAGATTAAATTATGTATTATTGTGTATTGATATTAAACCTTTATTCCGATTATTTTCCAGTTCTAAGTAAAGTATCAATATATGCTAGCTCTTCGCGAAAAAGACCGCTAAAGAATGCGGATTGTTCAACTTTTACGGCGTCATCGGGTTGGGCTTTGTAGCTTTGCTGATATCTGATAAGTTTGGTTGTTACCCACCAGCATTCGTTGCTCGAAGTGTTTATCGCTGTTGTTGGAAATGATGACCATTTTATCTTTTGTAAATTAAAGCGATAGAGCGTTACGGGATATGGTCATAGGCTTGTTGCTCTTGTGATGGAGAGTTACCAGTATTTACAGCATTACGGTCTAACAGCTTACTGTTTAACAGTGCTTGTTGCAGTGCGACTTGCAGTGATTGACTTAAAAATTTTGTCGTCATAATGCGTGGTCAGCCTTAGTTAAAATTAAAGGTGACTTTTAATATTGAAGGTTAAGCAGGGCTGTATGTGAGTCATGCAGCAGCAAAAAATGAAGCAGTAGTCATAACAAAATTGGGCTGACTCTTTACTGAATTATCAAAATACGATTGCAATTAGTTAGATAGTTTTGAGATATATTAGCATCAATATTTTAATATCAAGGTAGCCCATTGTTCTGGTCTTTTCTTTTTTACAATATTACCAATTTTATTAGCTATAAAGGGTAAAAAAACACGTTTGATAGATGATGGTAATCGTTTTTACTCATTAAGTATCATAACTGCTGGTAGCGGTGCATTGCACTATATTTTTATTCGACTGGTATGCAAGATGGCATAAAGTAATAGGTAATAGAAAAAAGTCCCCAAAAGTTTGCAGGTGTTGTTTAAGCTTTATTATATTTTATTTATAACATTTAGCTCTATGTTTTTTATTAGCATGCCTTATGGCATATTTTTATTTAAAAGGGAAAAAGATCAGAATGGTTGAAGAAATTTAGAGTCAGGAAATCGCGACTATTCATTAAGTTTTGTATGGCGTTTCATGGTTTACTTCATTATAGCAGTGTACTTTGTAACTTTTATGCTTTGCGTATTTTTAATTTTTTTACCTACATTATTTTTTGAATAATGAATCTAGATGATGGTGAGTGAAATGACTGTGGCCAGCTTACAGAGAAATTCAATACCAAAACTAAAATACAGTTTAGTTTGTGCTTTAGCTATATGATACTGTAAATGCACTCAGTTCTAGGGTTATCGGGTTTTTATTGGCATATATATGTTTATTGTTCTTGGTGCTCATATTAGCAGCTCAAATTGGGTGATTAATATGTATAATTTAGTTGCCGGGTGCGCTATAGCTTTTTCCCTGATTTATATTTTAGGCTTAATATTTGCGTATAAATGTGAGTGCTCATTTAATGGTTTAGATATTTAAGTTTTATTTTTAATGTCTAACTTAGTGTTGCTGCTATTTTCTAACAGTAAATATTTAAAGTGAGTGTTAATGTTATTAAAAGATTAAAAAGACGAAATAAACAACAATTTAAATACTAAAGAAGTCAGCTCTAAATTTTAGTCTGCAACAGACTCAGCAAGTATTAAATTATTAGCCGCAGTGAATTTTTGATAATATATAACTTACTTAATATATGGAGAAATATAAGGTGCAACTGCTTAAGCCTCTTTTTTTACTGAGCATTATACTGTTTAGTCAGTTTACGATGGGGGAAAGTTTATATTTTTATGTGGGAAAAGCGACTCCTTATCTTAGTGTTTGCTCACTAAAAAATGATTTATCTGAAAGTAACTCTGTTGTTGATTTTACCAATGATTTACTAGGTAAAATCTATCACTCATCCGCAGATACAGAGAAGGCTGTTATTGCTTTAGGTGCTAATGAATACTTTGATCAGTTGAGTTATCAATCTGTGCTTGGTGTTACTGAGGAATATGAGTTGTATACTTTGCGAAGGTGCGAGCGTTATGCCGTGAGCCTTTTAAAGAAACTATGCCCAGATAACGCGAGTAAATTTTTATTATCTAAACTTACATGTACAAAGGCTGAGCGCTATTTTAAATAAGAATTGTAGTGGCATAGTTAATTTGGCCACCCATTAAATAGAAATATTATGCTAATAAGCATACAAATTTTGGTGAAAAATGACGAAATTAAGACGCGCAGCGTATTCTGCGGCAATCCAATTAGAAACAGCTAATTGACCAAGGCGATAAACAATAAGAAGTAGCTAAAGCAATGGGGGTTGTTAACACAACCGTAAGTAAGTGGGTTACTCAATTAAAGCCAGAACGTAATGGTCAGTCACCAACTGCTTCACCAATGACACCCGAACAAATAGAAATATGGGAATTTAAAAAGCAAAGCCAACGCATCAAATTAGAAAAGGATATATTAAAAAAGCTACCGCTCTCTTTATGTCCGACTCCCTGAGCAATTCTCGTTAATTGAGAAGTTAAATCAACGGGAGCGTTATCCAATTAGCGTGTTGTGTAGCGTATTCAATGCGCATCGTAGCGGCTATAAATATTGGGCTATACGGGATACAACGCCGACACCTGAGCAATTAAGGCTGAATTAAAAGCAATACATGCGATGAGTGGTGGTTTAGCAGGGGCAAGGACAATCGCTATAATAGCAACGAGTAATAAGTTTGAATTAAGCCGTTATCGTGCCGCTAAGCTGATGGTTAAACTAAAATTAAAGAGCTGCTAAGTCCCACAGCATCAATATAAACGTGATGCTAATGAACACCTTGAAATCCCAAATTTGCTAGATAGGCAGTTTGATGTTGTTGAGTCGGATACGGTGTGGTGCCGTGATGTGGGGTATATTTGGACAGGTAATCGCTGGGCTTATTTAGCGGTCGTTGTTGATTTATTTGCACGCAAAGTCGTTGGCTGGGCAATGTCGATGTCACCAGATACTAGTTTAACGCTAAAAGCGCTTGAACTTGCGTATGAAAGTAGAGGAAACCGGCTGAACTGATGTTTGATTCAGATCAAGGTAGCCATTATACAAGCTTACAATATCGCCAACGTTTATGGCGCTATGAAATCACACAATGCATGAGTCGGCGCGGAAATTGTTGAGATAATGCGCCAATGGAGCGATTTTTAGAGGCTTTAAAACGGAGTGGATGGCGAAGGTTGGATACTTTAGTACTTTATCGGTTGTATTTATACTTTATGAAGCGCAGTACCTAGTAGTTCAAAATAGTGGTTAAGCGCTTTATTTGCTTTATTAATATGCTCACTATTTGGGTATATTAAATTACTACTTTTTAAGCCTCCCACTAAAAAGCTATTTTTTATATTTGAATGCTGCTCAATACAGGCTTCAAAACACCGTGCTGCAAGCTCTTCTGGCATGCTCATATAATTCATATTGTGGGCTTTATCGTGTTTTATACACGCTTGTACAAAGTTATTTGCATCAATACCATCTTCATCTAAAAATACATGTTTATAAAAACTGTTCAAAGCATTATTAAGTGGATGCGATAAGTTAGGCGTGTTTGAAAGCCACAATTTTGAGGCAAAGCCAAATTGTGGTTTTGTTGCAAATAAGTGCTCGCTTATATGATGGTCAAACGCATGGAACCATTCATGAGCAAGTGCACCACCGCCTGCATTTTTTGCAAGAGCAAGTGTTTGAGAGGCTGCATTATAATGCGCCTGCACGCCTTTTTGACCACCATGGCCAAATGCAAAGTTAAGCTTCCCGCGCAGGCCAATTGCTTTAGGTGGTAAATGCAGTATTTGTGCAAGGTCGGCCAGTGCATCGTAAATTAAATTGGCGCTAATGTAGCGCTCTTCTTTAGTTACCCATTTACCAACGACCATTGACCTAAAGCCGAAGGTATCTCTTATATCGCTAAAGTCGACTTGGTCGTCAAAGCGATAGTCGGGTCCTTGGCGAGTAAAGCCACGTTTTAGTCTGTTAGGGTAGTTACGCATTGCAAGTTTCATATAGTAACGAATTTAATCTAAGTAACGTGCTTTTACGTGCTCAGGCATGTGTTGGGTTTGTTTTTGTATTAATTCATTTAGCGCATTATAAAGTGGTGCGGGATTTAGCTGCTCTATTAAAAACAAACTATGCGCTACAGCTTCAAGTGTGGATAGGCTGTCGGCCCGAGGAGCTTTACGAATAGCATAACGATTTTTAGGTAGCTGTTTAAAACTGACCGTTTTAAATTGATTTAGTAATGTGGTGAGCTGCAAAATTTTGTAGACTTTTTTCCATGTACCATCAACCACGATTAAATGGGTGATGTTTTTTACATTTGGCTGCTCAGTGTTATCGTCTAAATTTACAGCGTGTTCGTTAGGGTAGAGTAAAACAGTTGAGCTTACTGGCAGTGTTTTTAGTATGGAAAAGTCATCATTATTTTCGCCTTTGATTATTTGGCAATCAGTTAGGCATAAATTGAGTAGTTTAGCGGTATTTTTTGCTATTTTTTCTTCACTCGGGTGCTGTAGAATAATAACCGTAACTTTGTTGTTTATATTTGTAATTGCGTTGCAAATACAGGTGTTTATTGAAAAGTTACAATGATTACAAAGTGTGCGTGCCATTTAATAAACTTTTTGTTGCCAGTATGATCCTCGCAATTATACATTTATAAGGTAATTAAGTTGGTTTTTTTTACGCATCAATATAAAGTAGTACTATTAAACTGTAACTTACATGGATTGTTTTAAGGGCTTAAAATATGACAGAAATAAATATAGATACATCAGCATTAGAGAGTATGGAATCGTTATTAGGTGAGCAGTTTGCTGATACACTTGATTTTTGCTGCTCAGAGTTTGAACGTTTAGGCTCAGAAGTTTTAGCAACTATTGGCAAAGACAAAGAAGCGGCTATTCGCCACTCTCACAGCTTAAAATCTAACGCAGCGCAGTTTGGGGCTTCAAGCCTTGCTGAAGTATCGCGTGTTATTGAACAAAATTTAAACCTAGATAACTTAGCTGAAGCTATCGACGCATCTAATAGCTTAATGGCTCAAGTGACAGGCTCTCAAGCTAAGCTAAATGAATGGTTAGCATCTCGTTAATTATTGAAGCTGAAACGTGAATTTATTTCAGTATTAAGCACCTAAATTGACTGGCATTTTACGCCTTTACTAGGTTAGTCTAAAGATTCACTAGTCGAGGTAAAAATGTCTGATATTAAAAAGAGTCACAAATTAGAAGGTGTATGTTATGACATTCGTGGGCCGGTTTTAGCACAAGCTAAAAAAATGGAAGACGAAGGTCAAAAAGTATTAAAATTGAATATAGGTAATCCAGCTGCTTTTGGTTTTGATATGCCAGAAGATATGCACCGCGATATTATCCGCAACTTATATTCAGCCCAAGGTTACTGTGACTCTAAAGGCCTCTATTCAGCCCGCGTGGCTATTTATCAGCACTACCAACAACGTGGATTACATAATTTAGATGTAGATAGTATCTATATTGGTAATGGCGTAAGCGAACTTATACAGATGATCACCCAAGCGCTATTAAATAATGGCGATGAAGTGCTTATTCCAGCTCCAGATTATCCACTTTGGACTGCTTCTGTCACATTATCGGGTGGTAATCCGGTGCATTATTTATGTGATGAAGAGCAAGATTGGTTTCCGGATATTGCAGATATAAAAAGCAAAATAACGTCTAAAACTAAAGCTTTGGTATTAATTAATCCTAATAATCCGACAGGTGCGGTTTACAGTGATGATTTGCTAATGCAATTAATTGATATAGCGCGTGAACATAAACTACTGTTATTGAGCGATGAGATTTACGAAAAGATTTTATACGATGGTATAACGCATACTTCAATCGGCTCACTGTGTGATGATGTACCAATCATTACTTTTAATGGTTTAGCAAAAACCTACCGTGCAGCGGGGCTAAGAATGGGGTGGATGGTTCTAAGCGGTCGTACCTCGGTAATGGATGACTTACGCAAAGGCCTTGAAATACTTTCATCTATGCGTTTGTGCGCCAATGTACCTGCGCAATATGCAATTCAACAAGCGTTGGGCGGCGTGCAATCAATTGATAATTTAATTAACCCAGGCGGGCGCTTATACGAGCAGCGCGATATAGCATGGCACGGGTTAAACGCTATTGAAGGCATTAGTTGTAAAAAACCTAAAGGCGCGCTTTATGCATTTGCCAAAGTAGATACAGCACTTTTTAACGTTAAAGATGATGAAAAGATGATGTACGATTTGCTAAAGGCCGAAAAAATATTACTTGTACATGGCAGGGCGTTTAATTGGCCCGAGCCGGATCATTTTAGATTGGTATTTTTACCAAGCAAAGATGATTTATCGGATGCGATGTTAAAAATGAAGCGTTTTTTTAAAGACTATCGCCAAGTATAGTTATTTAAAAAATAAAAAAACGAGCCAAATTTGGCTCGTTTTTTACATTATTCATGAATATATTGGCTAGTACGCTTTATCTACACGCACCGTGTTGTCGTTCAAGTACACTAATCTTACGTTATCGCCTTTGCTAAAGCGCATTGATTGGTCTTGATCTTGAACAACCATAAACTGGTCGCCGTTTTCAACTTGTATTAATAACTCTACAAAATGATTTTGCTGATAATGACTTTGCTGCTGCCTATTATGTGCAACACTTCCGCCAATTACCGAGCCTAATATTGTTGCTACTGTGCGGCCGCTACCGCCACCAAACTGGTTGCCTACAACACCACCGAGTAATGCACCGCCGAAGGTTTTCCAGCCGTTGTTTTTGTCTTGAATGATTTCTTGTTCGGTAATATTGCGTACCGATTTTACGTCACCAAATAAAACTTGCTGCACAGGGACTGCTTTATTGCGCTCGTATTGAGCAAAAGTTGGCGCGCTCACACTAAGTAGGGCACACATTATTAATATTATAGCTTTCATAATAATCTCCTATTGGTAGCCTTTATGGGCTTATTAGCCCGTAAAGGCTTAGTAACTACCAACCAAATGTCGATTTTTCTTTAGTTTTACGAATTTCAGTTTCGTCTGCCCATTCAACTAGGCCGCTTTCCATATCCATTAAACGCATCGTAAATTTATAGTATACGTCTGATTTATCGGCATTTGATTTAACTATGCTCGATAAATTTCCGTATAACATATATTGCGCGCCAATTTGTTTACCAAATGCAACGGCTGTTGCAGGGTTAACAAGGGCATCTTCGTTTTGAAACGTTAATTGCTCACGCACTGACTCAACACGCGTCATATCTACAAAACGGAACTTACCACTGCGTAGCATTTGCGTTGAGATTGAATCGGTGATTGATTCAGTATCAATGTGCTCACTAGTTTTATTTTTAATACGCTCAACAAATACTACAGGGCGTTTATTAGCGGTCATTGTGCCAACAACGGGTGAGCTGAGTAATGAATCGGTCATTTGGCTCGCTACTTTTTGTAAATCGGTAGAGCCAAAATTAATATCGGTTGTTTCTACTGCTTGTGCATCGCCATAACTTACTACGGCTTTATTAGCACAGCCACTTAATACTAAAGCGCTCAAGCCAACTAAAGCGTAAGTTGATACTGTTTTAAATTTGTTACTGATGATCATGGTTGTTTCCTTTAATCTTTAAATTCTTGTGATTCGGTAGACACTTCTCTAACTGCTAAAGAAAAGGTAACCGCATCAGAGCTCGGTGCTAAGCCCGGTAATTGTGTTTTTGCAAAACCAAATAAGGTGAGTGCTTGCCAAGGTGAATGGTTGCCTTTAATTACAAAGCCGTCTTTATCAAACCAATTAAACTGATACTGCAAATATTGTGATTTTTTATACTGGCTTGAGAGTGTCACTACCACATCGGTTAACTGGTTGGTTTGACGTGTTTTCACATCAGTAATGGCCAGCTTTTTACCAAGCTCTGGGTTATCTACACGTAATTGCTCATTAAACTGGTTTTTATTTTGTTCAACAGAAATACCCGATGTAACCGGTTGGCTGGAACATGCACTGAGCATTAAGGCTGCTAATAATGGCGCTATGTATTTCATGATGGCTCCTAAAGTTGAACTACGTGGTAATTAAAGTAGTTATTAATAGAGGTTAAGTAAATTAACGTTAACCCTTGCTTACTAATGGTAAAATTTATAGGTGCTTGTGTGCCTATATGCACAGAATGCTCACCTGTATTTAGGCTTTGCCTTGCGACACTTATTTGATTTGGAAGTGTAAGCCAGCTGCGTGTATCAGCTTGCTCAGACGCCAAATTATAAATATTAGCAAGTATGTTACCTACATCACCGGCACTACGAGCAAGTTCTGCCCGCACTTTCTCTTTAGCTACTAATCTAAGTACTTGGCGAGCGACTTTTGCAGGTATTTGATCTTCCAGAGTTTTAGCTGCAAGTGCTTCAATGTGTACCAGTGGGCTAAGCGCCAAGCTTTGTGCATCTATATTTATATTGTTAAGGCGGCTCACATAGGCATTATCTTTATATACCGGCATCGCCAAGCTGTAAAAGCGTGCATCGCCACGTGATGAATAAATTGGCAAGCGCAGTTTAAATTCATCTTGTTTTGGTACTAATCCTTGTTCAAATAAAACAATTACTTCGCCTTGTGATGAAGAAATAGTGGGCGTATCGCCAAAGCGTTTTTTAAATTCATTTAGATCTTGGTCAAACCCTTGTTTTTTAGCAAGGCGCATTACATCTTGCTGTAAATAAATATTGTTAGGTTGTATAGCCAATGCTTTTTTATAATCGATATAGGCGTCGTCGTATTGTTTAGCACTTTGGTAAAGCAAAGCAGATAAGTAAAATGTGTAGGCATTTTGAAAGCCATTTTTTATGTTTCTGGTTACATTACTCATGCTCGGGTAGTGTTGCTGAGCTTCTTTAACGGTTGAGTCTACTTCTGCTTCATTCTCGCTAAGCGCATCAACTTGTACTTTATTAGCTCGGCGAATTTCGACCAATGCGCCTTCAACATCATTTTTATACACGTAGTTAAGTGCTTTATAACTATGAAGCATGCTCATTTCGTAAGCGGGTGGCACATAAGTTATTGCTGAGTCGTTGGTAAATAAAGCGTTACTTTGTTCAAGGCCCGCACTAACTTGTATTTTGGCGGCTTCACGCTTTTTTTGCATTTGCGTATACACGTTCTCAAATTTACTTTGTGCATCATCTGGCGTATTTGCTAAGTCGTTTAAACGAGCTTGCTCAAGTTGGTTGAGTAAGTAGCTGCTGTGCAAGGTGCTATTATTAGCAATAAGGGATTGCGCTTCTTTGATGTTATTTTTCTCGATCGCATTTCTTATTGGTGTCATTTGCGTGGCATAGTCATTAAATAGGTCATTAAAACCCATTGTGCTACACCCACTTAAAATAAAACAAAAGCTTAAAATTATACTGCGGCGCACTGAGCACTCCTCTTAATTTACCTGTATACATTAACATACTATTTTTAGCTAAATGTGTGAAATATTGTAAAAAATCGTAGAGTAAAACTGCCTGCTAATAAAGAAATATAAAATGACATTGGTGAACAAAGTGTGAATTTTTTTTGGTTTATTATCAACTCCACTGAAATAGTATTTTCGCTTTAGCGGTCTTGCTAAGAGTTATATCACTCAGAGGAAATAAAAAATGAAAAAGTTCACAGGTGCAGCAATGGCTGTAATGGTAGCAGGTTTAGTTGGTTGTAATGCAACAGAGGCAGAAACGTCAACATCAAGTGCAGTTGCTAATAATGGCGCAACAACTGATTTAGTTCATTGTTATGATGCGAATGTATGTGGTGGCCATAACGATTGTAAAACAGCTGAGAATGCATGTGCAGGTCAAGCGTCATGTAAAGGGACTGGTTTTGTAGCAATGCCTGCAAAATCATGTGCTGACGTTGGCGGTACAGTAAAAGATAAATGGGTTGGCAGTGTAGCTAAAGCAGATTTAGTACATTGTAACGATGTAAATGTGTGTGGCGGTCATAACGATTGTAAGACTGCTAATAATGCTTGTGCTGGACATGCATCATGTAAAGGCACCGGTTTTGTATCAATGCCTGCAAAAGCATGTGGTGATATTGGTGGTTCTGTAGGTAGCTAATACCAATTTATCGAACGCATAAAATAAGCCTGAACGATGTGTTTTTTTATTCAGGCTTATTAAGGAAGTTTATGACAAATCGTTTTTTAGGTTTTGGTTTAGGACTGAGATCCCCGCATTTTGAGCAAATTATTGCAGAGAAACCAGCTGTAGACTGGTTTGAAATTATCTCAGAAAACTATTTTGTAGCCGGTGGAAAACCTTGGCATTATTTAAATAAAATAAGAGCAGATTATCCGATTGTTATGCATGGGGTATCAATGTCGATTGGTAGTATTGACCCTATTAATAAGGACTACTTAAATCAGTTAAAAAACACAATTGCGAGGGTTGAGCCGCAGTGGGTGTCTGATCATTTATGTTTCACCCAAGTGGGCGGTGTTAATAGTCACGATTTACTACCAATGCCTTACACCTCAGAGGCACTTGATCATTTAGCAAATAAAATTTCACAGGTTCAGGATTACCTGGGGCGCGAAATGATTTTTGAAAATGTATCGAGCTATTTAACCTATAACGATTCACAAATGAGTGAGTGGGAATTCTTAGCGCAATTACATAAGCAAACAGGCTGTAAGTTTTTAATGGATGTAAATAATGTTTATGTAAGTGCACGAAATCACGACTTTAATGCAATGGATTATTTATTGGCTATTCCGAGTACTGCTATTGCGCAAATTCACTTAGCAGGACATCAAGACTTTGGTACGCATATTATAGATACTCACGATGAAGATGTTCCCGATGCGGTCTGGGACTTATACACTCAATATGCAAAAACATTAAATCCGGTAAGTACCATGATTGAACGCGATGATAATATTGGCTCCCTTGATGATTTAATTACTGAGCTTGAGCATGCTAAAACGCTAGTGAAACCGTTTTGGGATATAAGATCATGAGTGATTTAGCAAAGCTGCAACAACAGTTTATGAATTTACTGCAAGGAGAAAGTTCGGATATTAGCGAGCAAATTGCGCAGCAAGGGCAGTTAAATACACAACAGCGACTCTCTATTTATCAAAGCGCTTATAAAATTCGCTTAAGAGCCGTGATTGAGCAAGATCACGAACAGTTGGGCATTTACTTAGGTGATGATTTATTTGAGATGATGGTTGATGGTTATTTAGCTTTATATCCTTCAACTCATACGTCACTACGAATTTTTGCAGAGAAACTACCAGATTATTTAGCCGCTAATACTCCTTTTAGTGATTACCCCATACTTGCAGATATAGCCAAATTTGAGCGACTATTACTAAGTACTTTTGATGCAAGCGATAAAACATTACTTAATGTATCAGAGCTTGAAAGTATTGAACCTCAGCAATGGCCAACTTTACTATTAAAATTACATCCAAGTGTACAGTTAGTTGTGTTTAATACTATGGCGGTTGAAAGTTGGCAGGCAATAAAACAAAAGCAAACACCGCCAGAGCCAAGAGTCTCAGAACCTCGCTTTTGGGTTGTAGCACGTGATGCTCAAAGGCGTACACAATATTTAAGCGTTGATGCACAAGAATACCGCTTACTGAGTTTATTAAAACAAAACACACCCTTTGCACAGTTATGTCAATCCTGTTTAAATGAACTCCCGGGTGAGAAAATCGCTGGGTTTTTAATTACTAAAATTAATCAATGGCTTGAACGTGGTTGGTTAATTAGCGAGTAGGTTTAAACAATATAATTATTTTTCGTTGCGAAGGAATTTTTTTGAAAGCCACCATATACACATTAATTGCTTTAATTGCGTTTGCCGCAAATTCTCTTTTTTGCAGAATGGCCTTAGCAGAAGGTTATATAGATGCTTGGAACTTTACTGTTATTCGCTTGCTTAGCGGAGCTGCATGTTTGGGCATTATAATGGCAATTTATACCCATAATTTAAAACGTAAAGGCACATTCAATCCCGCTATTTTAAGTGACAGAGGAAGCTGGCGAAGCAGTATTAGCCTGCTTGTTTACGCGCTTTGTTTTTCGATTGCCTACGTAGAGCTAGATACCGGTACCGGTGCACTAATTTTATTTTCTGCTGTGCAGCTTACTATGATTGGCTGGGGTATTTATCAAAAAGAGCAATTAAGCGTACTTCAGTGGTGTGCATTTATAGTGGCGTTATCTGGTTTTGTATATTTAATGCTGCCATCTGCAGCGGTGCCTTCATTATTAGGTGCATCACTTATGGCACTCAGTGGTGTGGCATGGGGTATCTACAGTATTCGCGGTAAAGTGTGCGTATCGCCACTGCGTACTACTGGGTTTAACTTTATAAGAAGCTTAGTTGCTATCCCTGTTTTATTACTTGTTGGTATGAGTTATTTAAAAAATATGAGTATTGAAGGGGTGTTACTTGCGTGTGCCTCGGGGGCAATAGCGTCTGGAGTTGGTTATAGTGTTTGGTATGTAGCAATGCCATTGCTTAAAAGTACCCAAGCAGCGGTTGTGCAACTTTGTGTGCCGGTACTTGCTGCCATTGCTGGTGTTTTGTTTTTATCAGAGCAGGTAACAGTGGAGTTTATAGTAGCAAGCTCCTTAATATTAGGAGCTGTGCTGGTGTTTATTTTAAATAAAAAGAAGGCTTAATAAAACCTAACCTTCTTTTAGGTGTGGGCTTACGTTTGTTACAAAGCGTTTATAAATAGCAGGTAAGTTATCAAGTATTGCCTGCTTACCCTGTAGTTCACTGTTTTTTATGCATTCAAAAAGTACTTGCTCGCTAAGTTTATTCACTAATAATTGTGATTGCTTAATATGGCTTATATGCCAAAGCTCAGGTGCTACGCCACCTAAATAATGCTGGTAAGGGCGATAAAAACCAAATTTAACTAAGTTAGTATCAAGCCAATTACTTAAAGGTGCAAACGGCCCACCTTGCAAGTATTCATCAGGTGTTAGCTGTAGCTTATAATCATCACTGACCGCAGCTTTATCAAACACATCTAAGTCAGTCCCTAAATGGTGCCTGCTTGCGCCAGGTAGTGCAGAGTAGAGCATTATTGCTATGCATTTATCTACATCATTTAATTTAGTTAAATCTACAACCTTTTGCTGTTTATTATAAACAGGTCGAATACCTAAAAACTTATTATTCCAAATAATTGACTGGCGTTCAAAGTCGCGAAAACTTGAGGCAATAGTAAGATCAAATCCCGCTTTTTGAGCTGCACTTTGCAGCGCTAAAAAGTCGCTAATAATAGCGCTGTGCAAGCGATGATTTTGTATGTCAGTTAAATGTGTATCACTTTGCCCTGTGATACACATTATCGATGTTGGTTTAGTTACATCCATTATGCTAAAAGTTGCTCTAGTATTTGCTCGTAAATGTCGGTAAGGGCTATTAAATCATCGGTACTTACGCATTCATCTACTTTATGAATAGTTTCGTTACGTGGGCCAAGTTCAATTACTTTAGCACCTGTTTGTGCAATAAAGCGACCATCTGATGTGCCGCCGGTAGTTTCTAGGTTTGTGGTTAAACCGGTTACTGATTTAATCGCTTTTACTGTGGCATCAACAAGTGGGCCGTGCTCGGTAATAAAAGGCAAGCCATTTACTATCCAGCTTAATTCATAATTTAAGTTATGCTTTTGTAGTATGTCATTTACACGTTGTTGTAATTGCTCATGTGTTACTTGCGTGCTAAATCTAAAGTTAAACTGTACTTCTAGCTCACCTGGGATCACGTTGCCTGCACCTGTGCCGCCATTAATATTTGAAATTTGAAAGCTGGTAGCAGGGAAGTATTCATTTCCGTTATCCCACACCGTTTGGCTAAGCTCAGTAAGGGCTGGGGTTGCTAGGTGAATTGGGTTTTGTGCTAAATGTGGATAGGCGACATGCCCTTGTATACCCTTAACGGTTAAAAAAGCGGTAAGTGAACCTCTGCGGCCATTTTTAACAACATCACCTAATACATCTCGTGATGAAGGCTCGCCTACTAGGCACATATCAATTTTTTCACCGCGCGCCTCTAGCGTATCAATTACACGAGTAGTCCCGTTTATAAACGGGCCTTCTTCGTCGGAGGTAATTAAAAAAGAAATCGAACCTTTATGATCTGGGTGCTTAGTAACAAAACGCTCGGTTGCAACAAGCATTGCAGCTAACGAGCCTTTCATATCGGCAGCGCCGCGCCCATGTAATAAACCGTCTTTTATTAATCCTGAAAACGGCGGGTGTTGCCAATTTTTTTCACGGCCTGTTGGCACAACATCAGTGTGGCCTGCAAAACAAAAGTGCGGTGATTGTGTGCCTTTTCGAGCCCATGTATTTAATGTGTCGGTAAAAAATAATGACTCTATATTAAAACCAACCGCAGCAAGGCGATCGTTCATCATCTGTTGACAGCCAGCATCCTCGGGCGTTACTGACTCACGTTGTATTAGTGCTTGAGCGAGTGCAATTACATCATCTTTCATGATTTAAATATCTCATCGTATTGGGCTGCTTTAAAACCTAAATGGTAACTGCCATTGTTAATAAGTACTGGGCGTTTGATCATGGCAGGTTGGTCAACTAACAATGGGATAGCACTTTCTTTAGTCAAACTCTGTTTTTGCTCATCAGTTAATGCGCGATAAGTTGTGCCACGTTTATTAACAAGCTGTTCCCAATCGAGTTTATCTGCAAAATCACTTACCATTTGCTCATTTACGCCATCTTTGCGGTAATCATGAAACGTAAATTCGATGTTGTTGTCGGCTAAGTATTTTTTTGCTTTTTTTATCGTATCGCAATTGCTAATACCGTATAGAGTGATCATAAATTTAGTTCTTCTTAATAATAGTTAATAAGGTATCTACATCCGCATTTACATGCGAATGTGAGTAATGAAATGTGCCGAGATTATGGCCGTTAAGTAAAATTAAACTGGCCAGCATAGGCGTTTCTAGTTCACGTAAATCAAAATAAGCGAGGCGTTGGCCTTTACTTATTTCACTACCATTTAATTGTGCAATATGGGTATGTGTAATTGATTGCGAACCGGTAATAGTTAAGTTGATTAAAACTTTTAAACCATTTTTAGCCTGTAAAATAAACTCAGTACCTGCGTTTTTTACTTGTAATAACGTGCCATCAAACGGCGCTAAAATTTTGTGGCTACTGAGCTTTACAGTAATACCAGGACCGAGAATACCAAACTTAAAAATAGGTTCGGGGTGTTCTTGAAGCGGTATTACTTTACCTGTAAATGGGCTTGTAATAAGGATGGCACTGCGGGGCGTTTTATTGAGTGCTAGATATTCAATTGTTTGTGCTTTCATATGCTATTGGGCCACCACGTTGTAACCATCTTTTTTTAAGGCATTAAGTGCTAGTGAGGCTGTTTGCTTTATTACTAAAATATAATCGGTATCGTAGGTTGAGATTGAAAAAATAGAAATTTTAGCGCGTGCTAATACACCAGATATATTAGCCATTATTCCGGTCAGCGAAAAACCAAGTGGGCCAACCACCTCAAGTGCTTGCCAATCAGATTCGGTATCTAAACTCTCTATTTCAAAGCTACTAGGGCAAACAATAGATAGTTCATCCTGAGTTTTAGATATAAAAAATAAAGGAAGCTTTAGTAGCGCCGCAGGTATATCGGCGTCAACATCTAAACTGTGAATAGATAAAACCGTGCTGTGTAATTGTAATGTTTGTTTTGACATTAAACGCCTGCGATACAGCATTATTGATAGCTTTATAGTATAGATTATTGCCTTTAAGTTAAAGGTGTAAGCGTGACTAAAATGAGCATTTGGAAGTGGGTTTTAATAGAGATTAAAAACTTACCCACAATTTCTGTGGATAAGTATGGGGGTTGCAGGGTATAAATAGCCTAACTAATTAATTATTAAATAAATAATAGCTAGGCTATAAAAAGCACACGTTGTGTTTAATGTGCTATTAGCGCTTCTGCTTGGGCTGCCTGAATTGCAGTTAAAGCGATTGTATACACAATATCATCGACTAATGCACCACGGCTCAAGTCGTTTACGGGTTTGCGCATACCTTGAAGCATAGGGCCGATACTTATTAAGTCGGCACTGCGTTGTACTGCTTTATATGTTGTATTACCTGTATTTAAATCTGGGAATATAAATACAGTCGCTTTACCAGCTACAGGGCTGTTAGGTGCTTTTTTAAGTGCTACATTTTCCATTATAGCGGCATCGTATTGTAGTGGGCCGTCGATAATTAAATCAGGACGTTTTTGCTTTGCTATTTTTGTGGCTTCACGTACCTTTTCAACATCGGCACCCGTACCTGACGTACCCGTGCTGTAGCTTATCATGGCTACACGTGGCTCTATGCCAAATGCAGCTGCAGAGTCGGCAGATTGAATCGCTATGTCAGCAAGTTGTTCAGCATTAGGGTCGGGGTTAATTGCACAGTCACCGTAAACTAACACTTGATCAGGTAGCAGCATAAAAAATACGGAAGATACCAGTGATGATCCTGGCGCTGTTTTAATTAGCTGCAGGGGCGGGCGAATTGTATTGGCAGTGGTATTTACCGCGCCCGATACTAAACCATCTACTTTACCTTGCTCAAGCATCATTGTGCCAAGTACGACGTTATCTTGTAGTTGCTCTTGTGCTACAACGGCAGTTAGGCCTTTGCTTTTACGAATTTCGACCATAGGCGCAATATAATCATTTATAATACTTTTTGGCTCGATGATACTTACATGTTCGTTTAGCTCAATACCTTGCTGCTGTGCAATACGCATTATTTCTTCGCGATCGCCAAGCAATATAGTTTTAGCAATGCCACGTTGACCACAAATAGCAGCCGCTTTAATTGTACGAGGTTCATTCCCTTCTGGTAATACTACGGTTTTATCTGCTTTACGTGCTTTATCGGTTAATAAATAACGAAATGCAGGTGGTGATAACTTACGCGTTTTGCCTACACTTTGAGCTAGAGTATCGAGCCAGCTTGAATTGATATGCTCTGCATTGTGATCTTTTACTTTTTCAATGCGTTGGTCATCATCATTTGGTACTTCCATATTAAAGTTATGCAGTAATAGTGATGTGCGCCATGTGTCGGCATCGGTTGCGAGTATTGGTAAACCGGTTTGCATGGCTTGTTCACACAAAGCCATAATGCGTGGCTCTGGCTCAAAGCCACCGGTGAGTAATATAGCGCCAAGTTTAGTGCCGTTCATAGCAGATAAACACGCAGCAACAAGTATGTCTGAGCGATCGCCCGGTGTTACTAATAAAGCCCCTGGCGTAAAATAATTTAAAATATTAGAAACCGTACGAGCACAAAAAGTGATACGACGCAGGCGACGATGAAGCATATCGCCTTCGTTAATTATTGTTGCTTTTAAATACGCGCTTAAGTCTTTTACGCGTGGCGCTACTAAGTCAAAATCCCACGGGATTGCGCCAAGCAACATAAACGGATTTTTTTTAAAAATAGGTAAAGACGCTAAACGATTTAACTCGTTTTCAAGCTCTTCGGGTTTGTAAGCGTCGACTAAATCGGCGCGTGCACGGCCCTCTTCATCAAGTGGCGCATTTACTTTATTAAAAATACAGCCCAGTACACGAGGATGATCGATTCCACCGTAATTACCTGCTGCAATTTCTAGGCGGTCTTCTATTTGAGTAATGGTGTAATTACCAGGGGTAAGTACAAATACAATTTCAGCGCCGAGTGTTTGCGCAATTTCGCGGTTTACACGCCCAGCATAAGGTTGGCGACGAGTAGGCACCATACCTTCAATAATAGCTACTTCATCGTCGTTTATTTTACTTTCAAAGCGTTCAACAATTTCCTCTAGTAGATCATCACCTTTACCGTCACCAATCATTTGCTCAGCATAATCAAGAGCAAAAGGGGTGGGTGGGTTAATAGGTGAACCTTGAGTGACTATTTGTGTTGATTTTTCAGGACCTGTTTCGCCTGAACGAGGCTGAGCGATGGGTTTAAAAAAGTTAACTTTAACTGTTTTTTGCTCAAGAGCGCGAACTAAACCAACTGATACCGACGTTAAACCCACACCGGTAGACACAGGAATTAACATAATACGACGTGCCATATTAAAGCTCCTTTACGATGTTAGCGGCATCAAGTGCAATAACCCACTCTTCGTTGGTCGGCATTACTACCACTTTGGGTGAAGTATTGGCTGAACTAATAATACCTTGATTACCAAAACGTGCATCAAGATTGCTCTTCTGGTCACAACTGAATCCTAGGAAAGCTAATTGATTAATGACATTTTCACGTATGATATCGGAGTTTTCGCCAATGCCGCCAGTGAATATAAGTGCATCTAAACGTTGTAATGGTACCATGTAAGCTGCAATTTGTTTGGCTAGTCGGTAGCAAAAAATATCCAGCGCTAAACGTGCCTGTTTATGTCCGGCAACAGCGGCTTCTTCAATCGTTCGACAATCGTTAGAGAGTTCGCTAATACCTAGTAGGCCGCTTTCTTGGTTTAATAAATTATCTATTTGCTGAGCGTTGTAACTAAGCTGTGTGGTTAAAAAATTAAATAAACCGGGGTCAATATCTCCACTGCGAGTACCCATAACAATACCAGCCAATGGCGTTAAACCCATACTAGTATCAACACTCTTACCATTTTTTATTGCAGTAACAGAGCAGCCATTACCTAAATGAGCACTAATGAAATTACTCTTCTCTATAGGCTGATTTAATAATTTAGCAGTTTGTCCTGCTACATAGTAATGACTTGTGCCATGCATACCATAGCGTCTTACACCGTAGTCTGTATAAAGCTTATAGGGTAGGGCGTAAAGGTAGGCAACTTCATCCATAGTTTGATGAAATGCTGTGTCAAATACTGCTACTTGGGGTAAACCTATAAATGAAGCTTGTGCAGATGAAATACCTAACAAGTTCGCATGACCATGTAGCGGCGCTAAAGAAGAGGCTTTAGTAATACCGTTAATTACGTCTTCATCAATTAAGACTGACTTTGTGAAATGCTCTCCGCCATGAACAACACGGTGCCCAACAGCAATAAGGTGCTCATCAAGGTTATGATCCTTTATTAAGCTTACAAGCGTATTTATAGCCTCAGCATGTGCTTGATTAGCCGCTAAGTCGATAACCGTCTTAGTTCCATTAAATTTGTATTTAATGGAGGGGGCTTTGGCGCCCAAGCGTTCAGCAAGGCCTGATATAATTTCGTGACCGTCGTTTGCATCAATAATGGCAAACTTTAAACTAGAGCTACCACAGTTTAAAACTAAAACATGTTGGGATTCAGGGGAGGTTGTTGGCATAGATTCAATTTCCATAAACAAATTTAGTAAGTGAACGTTAATACGTGATAGTTACACTTACGGTATTAAATAAAGCTAAAACAATTAAATGTTCAACTGCAAAGTGGTTAACTCAATGTTAAATATTTTACCTTATTTATGATGTTTAAGTTAGGATTGTTCACCATTAAAGGGGAAATTTAAGCTCTTTTACTGAGAAAGTGTAACTCCCTCATTTTGTGTTACACTTTGGGTATAGCTCGTTTTCTATTGTATTTAAAAGCAGTATCTGTGAGGAGTCATGATGCAAAAAAGTGTGATGTCACAACTACAAACAGGCCGTTTGTATGGTAAAAGATGGCCAATGCGTAAAGAGCTTGCGCCTTTGTTTTTAGAGTTTAGAGTGATTAGAGCGACAGAACTTGCCATTACAGTAATGCCAATCTTGGCTATGCTAACGTTGTTTTTTCAGCTTAATTACTTAGGATCTGATTTTTTACCTCAAGCTATTGCGAGTGCATTGTTTTTTATATCGTTACCTTTACAAGGTTTATTTTGGTTAGGCAAACGAGCGCAAACGCCTTTAGATCCTGCGATGCAAAAATGGTACAACGAGCTGTACACTAAAATGGCGGCTAATGGATATCAAACGCAGTTAAGTGAGAACAAGCCCCGTTATATGGAGCTTGCTAACTTACTTAAAGATATGTTTGAAAAAATGGATAGAACATTTACTAAAGAGCAGTTTTAGCGGGTTATACCATCATCTATTTTGGTAAACTGAGTAATATAAAATGATAAGGTGACATTGTGTTCACCTTTTTCTTCGAGTGCTGTCCAGTGCTCGGGTCTAAATTTCCATGCAAATGGCGTCATCATTATTAAGTTTTTAATATCAGTAAAGCTAAGCGCTACATGCTCTGTTAAAAGAGCCTGTTCTGATTTTTGAAACCCTTTTGGCGTGGCTATTTCAGTATGTTCGTTTACTACTGAATATATATACGATTTTAGCTCTTTTAAATGATAAGGGCCTGGGCTTGCTACCACTAATGTTGCGTTTTTATTAGCAAGACGTTCAATCTCTTCCTCAAACAAAGGTGCAAATACGCTAATAAGTACATCAGCAAATTGACTTTTAAAAGGCGCTTGGCTAATTGATGCAACACTAAAATGGCAATTAGGGTAGCGCTTTGCCGCATATTTCACGGCAGATTTTGAAATATCGACACCGTATACAACTGCGTCTGTTTTACTTGCTATTGCTTGGGTATAAAACCCTTCACCGCATCCTAAATCTATAACCGTATTCGCACTTATTCGACCGACTAAATCGCTAAGATTTTGTTGTAAAAAGCGGTAGTATCCACGCTCTAAAAATGCGCGTCTAGCTTGTACCATTTCAAGGGAGTCACCCGGTTGTTTTGAATTTTTTTGTTGTACTGGCAGTAAATTAACATACCCTTCTTTGGCAAAATCAAAGCTGTGGTTATTAGCACAACGAAGTGTTGAATCAGCTTTCAAAAGTGCGAGGTTACATAGCGGGCATTGATATTGTAGACTCATGAGTCTAGGTAGTCCTTATCGTAAAAAGTTTTTACCCAATGCGGGCGATAGGTGATCATAATTGTTATAGCCATGCCGTTGAGCATTGCTTCAGGAAACCAAATTATGGCACTTAAATAAACGTAGTTATCTGCAAGTTCTTGCCAATTGTATTGCCCTATAGCTAAGTAAAATAAAGCACCTAGGCCTATTTTTATACAGGCTATAAATCCTGCGGTTATAAACGCACAAACAAATATATAAACAAAAAAATGACGAGGTAAATATTGGTAACTAATTATAAAGCCAAGATAGCTCAATAAAATAGGAATAAACACACCAATAAACAGTTGTACTGGTAACAGCTCAAGTTCAATTTGACCAAAGGCAGCGAGTAGCGCTGTGGCAAGTAGGCTACTTAAAATAGTCAATCGCCAGCCTAAAATTAATGTAGCAGCCGTAACACCTAGGATGTGTAAATCAAGGCCAGTTAAAATGCCAGCCTTTATTCGCCAAAGCACTGCAAACACTAACGCACATGCAAGAACTCCAGTTTGACGGGCTGGCGTATTAAGCAATGTTTTATATGTTTTTTTATCAAAGCTTAGTAGGGCAATAATAATTACAAGGGCCCAAAGTAGCCCTTGTATTGTTATGCTGAGCATAGTAATTACTTAAAGGTTGACCATATAGGGGCATGATCTGAGGGTTTTTCAATACCGCGCAGTTCGTAGTCAATACCAGTATCTATACAGCGTGCTGCAAGCTCATTAGTTGCAAGTACTACATCTATTCGAAGCCCTCGGTTATCTACAAACCCTTTAGAGCGATAGTCAAACCACGAATATTGGTCGTCTGTTTCTGGGTTTTGTTCTCTAAAGGTGTCTTTAAAGCCCCAATTAAGTAATGTTGCAAGCCATTCACGCTCTACCGGTTGGAAAGAACATTTACCCGTTTTTAACCAACGCTTTGCATTAACTTCGCCAATACCAATATCTAAATCGGTGGGTGATATGTTGATATCGCCCATAACAATGACGTCTTGATCAGGGGTGTGGTTGGTTTCAAGGTGTGTCATTAAATCTTTATAAAATTGTCGTTTATAAGGGAATTTAGTTTCGTGATTAATATTATCACCTTGTGGGAAATAGCCATTCATGACTGTAAGGTCGCGACCGTTATCTTGTTCAACAGTGACGCTTATCATGCGTTTTTGCGATTCCTCTGTATCGGTAGCAAAGCCTTTTAAGACCGATTTAGGCTCTTTTTTGCATAACATAGCTACGCCATAATGGGCTTTTTGGCCATGAAAGTAGACGTGATATCCCATTTTTTGTACATCTTCTAGTGGGAATGCTTCGTCGTGAACTTTAATCTCTTGCAAGCCAATAACGTCTGGTTGATGTTTGTCGATAATAGCTTGTAATTGATGAAGACGAGCACGCAGACCATTGATATTGAAAGAAATCACTTTCATAAAATTTACCTTAAAATTGGATCTATTTAATGAATTAAATTGTATCAGTAAATACGCGTACATAACATGACTGAAATGAGAAAATAGCTGCACAAATGTTGATCAATTGGTGGGTAAAGTTTAAACATTGTAAATACAGTATTAATTTTTTAAATAAATAAAAAATTCAATTGAACTTAACTTTATTGAATATATAATGCGCGAAATTCACTTATTTAGCTCGTTCAAATAGGATCTCTCATGAAAACACAACTACTTTTAGCTACTGCTTTATTAGCATCTGCAACTGCTTCAGCACAAAGCAATACTTACTTCAGTCAAGATAATAAAATTGAGTCTAAGTTATGTGTACTAAGCGCAAACGAAGGCTTTAGTGTTGCTCGTAAAGAAGCTGCTCAGCACGGTGTTTACTTATCTCGTTTTTCTAAAAGCATTTTATGTAATGGTGAAGATATTCGCGATATTGCTAAAAAAACGACATTAAGCAACGCATCAGTTGAGAAAGTAGAAGTATTTGCAAAAGATGCTCAACAAGAAACTCAATTATGTATGACGGCTTTAAAACAAGGTTTAGCACCTGTTCGTCAAAAAATTGGTAACTTAAACTCATTAAAATGTAATGGTCAAAACGTTACTGAGTTTGTTAAACGCTACCAAAACGCAGCAATCTAATTATTAGCTGAACTATATAACTAAAATTGAGATACCTGGTTTTTTACCGGGTATTTTTTTGCAAAAATTACAAGGTTGTTTGCAAAGCTTGCAAGCTTAACTTATTGAAACTGTTCAATAAATGCACTAATCAAGATTAAGTTGTTGATTCTTATAAGTTAACTATTATTGGCATTGGATTTGTATTAGTTAAAGTGACATTTAATTAATTACGAAGGATACGTCTTATGAAAAAGTTAACATTAGCAGCCACTATTTTAGCATCATTAAGCCTAGCGGCTTGTTCATCTAATCAAGGTCTTGAAAGAATAGACAGTGACTTTGCAAGTTTAGATAATGACAGCGATGGCTACATCTCAAAAGTTGAAGCTGATGACGATAGCATTTGGGGCCATTTTTCAAATATTGATACCAATATGGATAATGAAATTAGCCGCAAAGAATTCAACACTTACATGAAGTTAAACAATGGTAAAGTAGCCACTGATTCTGAAGTAAGTGAGTCGGCATTTAAAGCTGAAATCGCTAAATTTGATAAAATTGAAAGCAGCTTTTCAAGCTTAGATAACGACAGTAATGGCTATATCTCGGTAGTTGAAGGTAACGATGATGATATTTCAAATCACTTTGGCTACATGGATAAAAACCAAGATAAGCGCATCAGTAAAAGCGAGTTTATGGGTTACATTAAAAAATACGGTAACGCAGTAGCTGAAGATGATGCATTAGAAGCCATTAAACACAGCTAATATTTGTTGTTTTAAAGAGTAAATTAGAAGCCAGTGATAATCACTGGCTTTTTTGTATTTAAAATCTAGTTATTTAGTAGATATATTTTCCTAGTTTGGCGTTGTTCTGTCATAATAGATGGCTGTGTATTTTTATTTGTTAAGAGTGTGTATGGCGGGTCGGCGAATTAGTGATGAACAACTAGTTGAGATCATTGAAGCAGCTATTTTTGTTGCAGATAAGCCTGTGAGTAAACGCCACCTTAAAGATACTGTATTAATAGATTTAGCTATTTCTATGGCGCGAATAAACGACGCAATAGATACAATACAAGAACATTTTCAAACTCGTGGTATTCGCTTAGTTGAAGTTGGTAGTGGGTATCGTTTTCAGGCATGTAGTAGTTTAAGCCCTTGGTTAAATAACTTGTGGCAAGAACGCGCACCAAAATACTCGCGTGCTTTACTGGAAACATTATCACTTATTGCATACAGGCAGCCCATTACACGCGGTGAAATTGAGCAAGTACGGGGTGTTACTACGGGTTCGAATATTATTAAAACCCTACTCGAAAGAGAGTGGGTTAAAGTGGTAGGGCATAAAGAGGTTCCGGGTAAGCCGGCTTTATATGCAACTACTAAACAATTTTTAGATTATTTTTCGTTAACTGGACTTGAAAACTTACCTGCGCTGCCAACAGAGCAGCAAAGTAAAATTAACCAGTTATTAAGTGATCCTTCTGTGAGAGAACCATCCGAATGAGTATACAAGGTGAAAAGTTACAAAAAGTCCTAGCCCGTGCAGGCGTAGGCTCACGCCGTGAAATGGAAAAATACATTGATGCAAACCGCGTTAGTGTAAACGGTAAAGTGGCAAAGTTAGGTGACCGTGTTGAAGAAACTGATTTAATTCGTGTAGACGGACACACTGTAAAGATTGAAGAAAAAGCAGATAGAATCTGTCGTGTAATTATGTATAACAAACCAGAAGGTGAGTTAAGCACACGTAAAGATCCAGAAGGGCGTCGTACCGTATTTGACCGACTTCCTCGTATTGATGGTGAGCGTTGGATTGCAGTTGGCCGACTAGACGTTAATACTTCGGGTTTGATGCTTTTTACTAATGATGGTGAATTAGCTAACCGCTTGATGCACCCAAGCTATGAAGTAGAGCGTGAATACTCTGCGCGTGTATTTGGTGAAGTAACCAACGAAACGGTTAAAAACTTACTACGTGGTGTTGAGCTTGAAGATGGTCCAGCCAAATTCACGACTGTAACCCCTATGGGTGGCGAAGGCGTTAACCGCTGGTTTAACGTGACGTTAAATGAAGGACGTAACCGTGAAGTACGTCGTTTATGGCAGTCTCAAGATGCGGAAGTATCTCGTCTTATTCGTATTCGTTACGGTAAACTAGAGCTTGATAAGCGCGTGCCACAAGGTGGTTGGATGGAGTATGATTTAGAAACAGTAAACTACTTACGCAAAACCGTTAAATTAGGGCGCGAGACACAAACTAAGCTTTCTGTTATGCCTGAAAAACGCAAAGATAAACGCGCTAAAATCAACCAGATCCGCAAAGCAGTTAAAAAACACAATCAACGTGTTAAGCCTACTAAACGTAAATAATAAATTAGTTATTTATTGAACACAAAAAAGCCGCTAATTGCGGCTTTTTTAATGTGTTGTTTAAATTTTAAAACTCTAAATTACTTTTTTACTTGAGCATCTAACGATTCGCCATTCACTTTACTAGAATCATCGCTCATCAAGTATAAGTAGGTTGGCATTAAATCTTCTGGTGTAGCAAGCGCGTCTCTATCTTCTCCTGGGTATGCAGCAGCGCGCATAGAAGTGCGAGTAGCGCCTGGATTAATACAGTTTATACGAATATTCGTTTTGCCTACTTCACATGCCCATGTTTGCATCATGCCTTCTACAGCAAATTTTGAGATGGCGTATGGCCCCCAAAACTCACGGCCTTTGCGGCCTACACCTGATGACGTAAATACTATCGATGCATTATCAGACTTACGAAGAACAGGAAAAAGCGCTTTAGTGATCATTGCTTGCGCGGTCACGTTTACTTTCATTATGTTTTCGAACGTAGATGAGCAAAAATGTTCAAGTGGACCAAGTGACCCTAAAATACCTGCATTATTAAGCAAGCCATCAAGGCGGCCAAATTGATATTCAATTGTTGCAGCAAGGTCACGGTAGTTTTGTTTAGTTGCGCCTTTTAAGTCCATGGGCACAATTGCAGGTTTAGGGTAACCTGCATTAACAATTTCATCGTAAACACATTCAAGTTTATTAGTTGTTTTTCCTAATAAGATAACTGTAGCGCCGTATTTTGCATACGTAATTGCTGCTACTCGGCCAATACCATCACCGGCGCCTGTTATTAAAATAATTTTATCTTTAAGTGCGTTTTCAGCCGCTTGATATGTGTGCATAAAAGTACCCATTCATCTATTTTTTTTGATTTTAACATAGCGAAACGTGAAGTAATCGAATTTATTGTAAAATTAGGTGGCGAAAATAGAAACTTTACGTTAAGTTTAACTGGTCTAATGTCTCATTAATAACCTGATTACATTGTTTTAACTTAATACACTGATTAAACACACTATAAAAATAAAATATGTGCGGAGCCAACAATATGAAAAAAATGCTACTTTCACTCTCTGTTACAGCTGCCTTGGCAGGTTGTGGCGGCGGAGAAACGTTAGAAGATGTTAAGAACGACACAGCAACCGTTATTCCAACAGCAACGGTTACTTTTGACCCTGCTGCAGGTATCTTATCGGTACCTAATGATTTATTAATGAGTGGAACCCAAGACGGTACACTTAATATTCCTGGAGAATTAGATGACAACAATGTGTCTATTTCTCGAGCAGCTTATGCAGACCCTCAGCTTGCTCTAGGCGCACTTGACGGTTGGTCTTCTCAGGTTCCTTATAAAATCGATTTAACATTCCCACCAAATGTTAGCTTAGATGAAACGTCTGCTGGGACACCAGGTACAGTTCGCATTTTTGAAGTAGTAATGGGTGCAAGTTTAACTGACGCAGAATGTTCAGTTGTAGCTGCAGGTACAGCTTGTAAATTGGTCGGTGAGCTTACTTTTGGTGTTGATTTTGTCACTCAAGCTTCTGGTGATGCCGTTGCAATTATTCCTTTAAAACCATTTACGGCAGGTAGCTCATACATCAATGTACTAACTACTGGTCTTAAGGATTCTTTAGGGCGTTCTATCGAGCCTTCTTCTACTTATGGGCTGGTTAAACAAGAAGCGCCATTAATTACAGAAGCCCAACTTGGTTTGCAAGGTGCTGTAAATAGCTACGAAAATGTAGTGGTTAGTTCAGGCGATATTTCAAAAGACGATATTATTTTTTCTAGCGCAATGACTATTCAATCAGCAGGGCCAGTACTTGGTACTACTAAGCAATTATTAGCTGGTAGTTTGAGAAACCCTGCAACCATACCAAAAATAACTATCACAGAGTCTGAAGAAACGGTTAAAGATTTTTTAGGTTTTCCAGACATAGCTACTTTTGCACCATTTGATGCTGTTGAATACATTAAAGGTGAAATTACTTTACCAATGTATCTAGGCACACCTACAGGTACCGATATAAGCACTTTGAATGACACATACTGGAAAGCAATGTGTTCAAGCCCTGTTGCAGTATTAAATCAGTTAGCCGCGGATCAAAAGTTACGAGATGAGGGTAAAGAAGAAGATATTGATGCAACTATGTTTGACGAAGGGCCTTATGAAGACGTTTGTCAGCAAATAAATACCCGTCTACATGACTATCCAAAAATAGATATTACTCGGCATTTAACTAAATATAACCCAGTTCCATTAGCTCAAAGCAATGAGACTATACCTGTACAAATCACAAAGCCAATTTTAGCTGATATAAATGTTTATCGTTCAGCTTATGGTTTACCTGAGCTTGAAAGTATTCCAGAAGGTGGTTGGCCTGTTGTGATTATGCAGCACGGCATTACAACGAAAAAAGAAAGTATGCTTGCTTTAACTGCGCAGCTTTCTATTCAAGGCTTTGCAACGGTTGCTATTGACCATCCAAGACATGGTGAGCGTGGAATAGATGTTGATGATGATGGAACAGACGACTTTAATGCAACAACGGGCTCTGTACTTAGTTACATGAATTTAAGTTCATTGCTTGTTGCACGTGATAGCTTACGTCAATCGGCTGCTGATTTATTAGGCCTTCGTTTAGGCCTAAACTTTATCAACGATACAACTATTAATAGTAAAGACGTTACCTACATTGGGCATTCGCTAGGTTCTATTGTTGCTCCAGCATTTATTGCTCTAGCTAATACGCCAATGGCAGAAACGCTTGATCCGCTATTTAATGTAAACACGGTAGCGCTTGCAAGTGGTGGTGGCGGTATAGCAAGTTTCTTACTTGAATCCGCTGCGTTTGGTCCATTTATTCAAGGTTCAGTACTTTCACAAGCGGGTACAACAGAAGCTGATGAACTTAACGTTTACCTACAGGGCGCTGCGCTTTCTAACTGTGGTTCATTGGCATCGGAGGATATGGAAGCTTATTTAACGTGTGGTTATAACGAGTATGTAGCTTCGTTAACTACAGCTGGAGAAACAAGTAAGCTAACTAATATTCAAGGAGTGTTTACTCAATTTGCATTTGCGGCGCAAACAGCACTTGATAGTGGCGATCCAACTAATTACGCAGCCACTGTGAAAGCATTAGGCACTCCTGTTTATACTAATGTTGTTGTGGGCGATGGTGTTGATAACAAGCCTGACCAAGTGATACCACCAATGGCAGCTAATAATCCTATTTCTGGCACAATCCCATTAGCTAACTTGATGGGTCTTGAAACAGTAAGTACTTCGCAAGCATTGAGTGAAACACCAACAAGCTACTTAGTTAAATTTACTAAAGGGCATCATGGTTCTATATTAACGCCAGCTCAAGATGCTGCACAGGCTGCAACTGTTGAAGGCAGTGCTGCCGCTAATACAGAAATGCAGTTGCAAGTAGCTACTTACTTAGCTGCTCGCGGTCGAATGTTATTAGTTTCCAACCCTGAGGTTGTGACTGATTAATAACCAGTAAAATAATTAACCTTTAAAAGCCACTGAAAAGTGGCTTTTTTTTGCTTTAAAGCATGCTAAATTAGCTGAAATTTATAAATGGAGAAACCAGTTGGAATTTTTATACGAATACGGTTTGTTTTTTGCTAAAACAATTACTTTTGTTATCGCTATAGCAGTTATTCTAATGCTAATAGTTGGCGCTGCAGTTAAGCCTAAAGCCAAAAAAGGTGAAATACAAATTGACGACATATCAGAGCAATTAGTCGATCTTAAAGAAAGTTTTCTACAAAATACGCTGGGTAAAAAAGAGCTTAAAGCACACCAAAAACAGCTTAAATCGCAAAGTAAAAAAGCAGATAAAGATGAGCTTAAACCTCGTTTATATGTAATTGACTTTGTAGGTAGTATGGACGCTCACGAAGTAGAAAGCTTACGAGAAGAAATAACAGCCATTATCTCTATTGCTAACCCAAGTAAAGACAAAGTACTTATTCGTTTAGAAAGTGGCGGCGGAGTAGTGCATGGCTACGGACTTGCTGCATCTCAGCTACAGCGTATTAAAAATGCCGGTATTCCTTTGAGTGTTGCAATTGATAAAGTAGCAGCGAGCGGTGGTTACATGATGGCGTGTGTAGCCGATGAGATACTGGCAGCCCCTTTTGCCATAGTTGGATCTATTGGTGTGATAGCTCAAATACCAAACTTTAATAAAATATTAAAGAAAAATGATGTGGAATTTGAGCAAATAACTGCAGGTGAGTTTAAACGTACGCTTACTTTATTTGGTGAAAACACAGATAAGGCCCGTGAAAAATTTCGTGAAGAAATTGAACAAACACATGATTTATTTAAAACGTTTGTAAGCACTCAACGCCCAAGCTTAGATATAAACTTAGTTGCGACAGGCGAGCATTGGTTTGCAACTCAAGCGATTGATAAAGGTTTGGTAGATGTTATAAAGACAAGTGATGATGCATTACTGGATCAGCAACATGAGCGCCAAATTTATAAGATTAAATACAAAATTAAAAAGGGATTAAGCGATAAGCTAGCTCTTGGCCTGAGTAGTGGTGTAAATAAAGTGGGAATAAACTTACTCTCTAAATTTAAATCCCTAAATCCTTAGATTAGAATTTTTTTACGATTCAGTTTAATTCTTTCTACTCGAAAAAAAACCTTGATGTATTGCATCAAGGTTTTTTTATAGCTGTATAAATGTAGCTTATGAGTCAATAGACTTATGATAATCTTCTAAGTCTTTAGCTGCATTAGGGTCGTTAAAGATGCTCTCATCTAGTTCACCTTCAGACTTGGCAACAACACAGGTAACCATACAATCGCCGGTAACATTAACTGCTGTACGTGTCATATCAAGTAATCTATCTACACCGATAATAATTGCAATCCCTTCTACAGGTAAGCCAACTTGGTTAAGTACCATGGCCAACATTATTAAACCAACACCAGGTACGCCTGCTGTACCTACAGAGGCAAGTGTTGCTGTTAATATAACCATTAGGTAATCAGAAATTGTCAAATCGACACTAAACACTTGTGCAATGAATACGGTAGCCACACCTTGCATGATAGCAGTGCCATCCATGTTAATGGTAGCACCCAGTGGGATAGTAAATGAGGCAACCGAGTTATTAGCACCTAGTTTTTTAGTAGCAGTTTCAAGTGTAATCGGCATAGTTGCGCTTGAGCTCGAGGTACTAAATGCAAATAAGCATGTGTGCTTCATTTTTGCTAAGAAAATAAGCGGGTTTAAGCCCGTTAATATTTTTAAAAGCAATGTGTAGTTTACGAAAGCATGTAATAACAGTGCAAGCACTACAACGCCAAAGTATTTGGCTAGGCTAACAATTAAGTTAAGCTCAATTGTTGTAAATAGTTTTGCCATTAAAAAGAACACGCCATAAGGTGCAATGTTCATTAACAGCGTAACTAGTTTTAAGATTACTGTGTTTAAATCTTCAAAAACACTTGCTACGCGTTTGCCTGTTTTACCACTTAATGCCATTGCTACACCAAATAATAGTGCAAACACTATAACCTGAAGCATATTACCCTTGGCCATTGCTTCAAATGGGTTAGTAGGAAACATATCTATAATTACACGTGCAAGGGTAGGCGCTTCTTTAGCATCATAAGTTGCATTAGATGGCAAGCTTATACCTTCACCAGGGCTAAATAATAAGGCAAGTGTAATCGCCACTGTTATAGCAATAGCTGTAGTTAATAAATATAAACCAATAGATTTACCACCTAGGCGGCCTAGTTTTTTAGGGTCGCTTAAGCTACAGGTACCACAAACGAGCGATACAAAAACAAGAGGCACAACTAACATTTTTAAGCTGGCAATAAATATTTGGCCACCAACATGGAAAATACCATCAACAAAAAAGGCTTTAATTGGCAAAGAGAATAACCCAAGTGATATTAGATAATCGTCTTCACCAGCTAATATAGCCTGAAATATAAAACCTACTGCAACCCCAAGCGCCATACCAATCATGATGCGAGTGGTTAAACTCATTGAACGGATTTTTGACATATTCCCTGATCTACATTTTATAAATTTGCCATAGACTACCAGCAAGGAAATATTTACTACAGAAAAAATTGGTATTTATTTAAAATTATTTTGCGCAAAAAAGTAATAAAAAACTGAGATTTTAGACTAAGTTATAGGTTAATATTAAGTGAAAATTAATTTTGATTATAATAACAACGCTAGGGAGAGGTTCATGCCTTTAATGCGACTGCTCGGCATTTCATTGCTAAGTTTTTTACTCACAGCCTGTGGTGGCGGTGGGTCACTTGAAAAAGACGGCTCTATTAGTGATGGTGATTCCACTACAGAGGCTGCTACATACTCGGTTTCATTAAAGGGATACTCTCAAACAGGCGAAACAGAGTCAAATGCTGTTACGGCAGATTCTCCCTTAAACTTAAGAGCAATACTCACTGATAACGACGGTGATGTTGTTGCTAGTCAGCGAATTACGTTTACTTTAACCGATACCGTTGGGGCTTTAAGCCAAACATCTGCACTAACAAATACAGATGGGGAAGCCGAAGTTGAACTAATGGCTGGTACTGTCGAAGGTGCTGGAGAAGTAACTGCCACATATACAGTTGATGGCACGACCTATACAGATAGTTTTTCGTTTAGCTCGTCTGGTGATGCAGCAAGTGATGTTGAAAACGCATACACAATTAGTGTGCAAGGCTATTCTCAAGTCGATGGGAGTGAGTCAAATGCTGTTACAGCCGATTTCCCATTAAATATACGAGCGAGGCTTTCTGATGCAGATGAAAATGTTATTTCAGGAGGGCGTATAACATTCGCTCTAGCAGACAATATTGGCTCTCTTGCTCAATCTTCGGCATTAACTCAAGCTGATGGTCTAGCTACAATTGAGTTAACCGCAGGCACTACAGAAGGGGCGGGTGAAGTAATAGCTACTTATTCTATAAACGGAGAATCCTATTCAAGTACTTTTTCGTTCAGTTCTGCTGGTGATTCAGAACAAAATATTGAAAGCGACTTCACTATAGAGCTAAAAGGTTTATCTCAATCTGATGGTACAGAAGCAACAGCGGTAACGGCCGCTAACCCTCTAAATATTCAAGCAACACTGTTTGATGATGAAGGCTCTGTTGTTGTAGCAGAGCGTATCACGTTTGCACTTTCAGATAATATTGGTGTCTTAGATAAAACATCAGATTTAACAAACGAAATGGGTCAAGCATCAGTCATATTAACAGCTGGCACTATAGAAGGTGCTGGTATAATTACAGCCACTTATACTGTCAGTGGTGAGACTTATGCAGAAAGTTTTTCCTTTAGTTCAGCTGGTGATGCAGGTATAAATCCAAATAATGAATACGTGATCCAATTACAAGGCTTTTCTCAAGAGGATGGATCTGAAACCAATTCAGTTTCAGGGGATACTCCAATCGATTTAATCGCCACTCTTACTAACAACGGTAGTCAAGTATCTGGTGAGGTAATAACATTTTCTCTATCAGGTAATGTAGGTTCTTTAAATGCAAGTTCGGCACTTACACAAACTAATGGACAAGCGAAAGTAGAATTAACATCAGGAACAATTGAAGGAGCTGGACAAGTTACAGCAAGTTTTACTCAAAATAGTATTACTTATAGTGCTACATTGTCTTTTCAATCAGATGGCAAAGAAGGGAGTCAACCAGCTTATTCTATAGCGATTCAAGGTTACAATAACGGTATAGTTTCATCGACTGTCGAAGGAGATATTCCTTTAGATATAATTGCAACTTTAACCCATGAAGGTGTTGTAGTTAGTGGGGAAGTTATAACATTTTCACTTTCTGGGAATGTTGGTTCTTTGACGTCTACATCAGCGCTAACGCAGGGTAATGGTAATGCTAAAGTTCAACTGACATCTGGAACAGTTGAAGGTGCTGGAGCAGTTACAGCTAGCTATACACTCGATGACGTTACATACAGAAAGACTTTTACATTCCAATCTGACGGTAAAGAAGGAAGCGAGCCAGAATATACATTAACTATACAAGGTTATGATAGTGAAACTGATCTTCAATCTAATAGAGTTACTTCATTAACACCACTTGAACTAAGAACAACGTTACTTAATGACGGTACTCCAGTTAGCTCACAAAGCGTTAACTTTTCGTTAGCTAGTAATATAGGTGTTTTAAACCCTAGTTCTGGAAGTGTTTTAACCAATAGCAATGGTATAGCTACTATTGAGCTTTTAGCTGGAAATATTGAAGGTGCTTCAGAATTATCTGTAACTTACGTAAATAATGGAGTTACGTACTCATCGGAAGCCTTTGACTTTGAATCTATCATTGTTGAAAAGGCTGAAATTACGGTTAGCTTAATAGCAAATGATGGTTCGACCACTCGTAATGTAGATTTTTTAAATCCTGCTGTTGCCCAGGCGCAACTCTTATTAAACGGTGAACCAGGTGCCTTTAAGTTAGTAGCATTTAATTTATCAGGCTTAGGGACTATTAATCCTTCTAATGGTACTGCACTGACGAATGAGGAGGGGATTGCGAAGGTTGATTTATTAGCAGGAACAGAAGCCGGGGCAGGCTCAATAACGGCCGAATATATTGATAGCGATAACACGAGTTACACAGCTGAAGCTTTCACATATACAACTGCCGGGGATTCTCCTGCCCAAGGTGATGCAGATAATTTCACAATTGATCTGAGCCTAATATCGTCAACAACACTAATACAAACAAGTGAAATTAGTGCTAACGATAATGGTCTAGTCCAAGCTCTAGTCTTAGATTCAAATGGTGACCCAGTAGTCGGGGAAGTGGTTTCTTTTAGCTCTACCTTAGGTAGTCTTTTACCAAGCACAGGTACTGCGCTAACAAATACTAACGGTATTGCTACTCTAAATTTAGCACCAGGTACAATTGAAGGGGCCGGTAATGTTACAGCCCAGTACGAAGCTATTACAGAAAAGGTTGGGTTTTATACTCGTGGTGATGCTATCGACCCTAATCAAAGCACCGCGGATATCAATTTTAAAATTTTACAAAACTGTCCGGTTGATTTTAAAACAACTAGAGATGCAAGTTTATGTGAAGAGATAACAAGTATCTCAGGTGATTCTTCAGCTATTTTATTTATTGAAGTGACTAATGAAAATTCAACAACACCACTTACTCAAACTTTAGTAACCGCTACTACCACTATTGGTGCAATTTCACCTACTACAGGTACTGCAATTACAGATGCAAATGGTATTGCACTACTCGATATTGTTCCTGGGCTGGATGTAGGGGCAGGTGAAATCACCGTGTCTGTACTTGATAGTAACTTGACTAAGGCGTTTCAGATTGCTGCGGTAGATATTGAAATTTCTATTTCGAGTTCTATTGCTGATGATGAGCTATTAGCGGCAGGGGCTACGGCTCTAGTTTCTATTGAAATTACTAAAGATGGTGAGTTATATACAACGCCATTAACGGTTGAATTTACATCGGGCTGTGTAAGTTCGGGGCAGGCATCAATTGATGAAACTGTGACAAGTATTGGTGGATTTGCACGTTCTACATATCGCCCTTTAACTTGTGTGGGTGGTGATATTATTACAGCAACGGTTATTACTGGTGGAGATACCGTTTCTGCAAATACTACAATTAATGTATCACCTGCAAATATTGGTTTTTTACAGTTTATAGATGTTACAGAGCCTGTAATTGCACTAAAAGGTACTGGTGGTGCTAACCGTACTGAAATTTCAGAAGTGACTTTCAAACTTGTGGATTCAAACGGGAACGATTTAGCGTCAAGAACGGTTAACTTTGAACTTTCAACTGCTGTAGGTGGCATTACATTAGGCACTGCCAGCGCTATTACTAATGCAAGTGGCGAAGTGAAGACATCAGTATTATCGGGTTCGATTGCAACACCTGTACGTGTTATTGCATCAAGTGAAGAAGAGGTAGAAGGTAATACAGTTGTTGTAACAGCCCCTTCAGATATACTTGTTGTTAGTACAGGTATAGCTGATCAAAATAGTTTTTCGCTATCGCGTTCTATTTTCAATCCCCATGCATTAAATGTTGATGGTAATACAGTAGCGGTTAACGCACGTTTAGCCGATCACTTTAATAATCCTGTTCCAGATGGTACGGCCGTTACTTTTATTACAGAAGGTGGAGTTATTGAGCCAAGTTGTACTACAACGAATGGAGCATGTAGCGTTACTTGGACAAGTAGCAACCCGCGTCCTTTTACTGATTCAATGTACGAAAATACAATTGCTCAAAAATGTGATGGTGGATTACCGTGCCCATTAGGTATTTTAAATAATGATCTTACAATAGATTTACCACTTGGTGGACGAGCAACCGTTCATGCATATGCTATTGGTGAAGAGACTTTTTCAGACTTAAATGGTAATGGTTACTTTGATAGCGAAGACTTCTTTGATGATTTATTTGATATCCCAGAAGCTTTTATTGATAACAATGAAGATGGTACTTTTGGCGGCAAAGATTGTAGTGATGGAACAGACCCATGTTCTCGTGACAATTCAACAGGTGATGAGTTTGAAGAGTTCGTAGATTTTGATGGTAATGGTTCTTGGACTACCCAAAACGGTTTATACAATGGTTTACTATGTCGTGAAGAAGACGAAACCGCAGGACTATGTAGCCGTCAATTGGTTAATGTATTTCAAAACCAAGAGATTGTTATGTCGGGTGATGCGGCATTCTTTAGATTAGTAACCTATGCTGATGATTGCTCCGCTATTGCAGGCGTAACAGCATCTGAGGTGCATATAAACAGTGATCCAGCGAGCCCATTAGTACGTCGCTCACAAGCTGATCCAACAAGCCAACAGATGTGTCAAGTCAGTGAAATAGATTTAACCCAGAGTCCAACAGGGACTAGTAGTGTCAGTCTGATTATGTATATTGCAGATATGTATAATAATCCTATGCCTGCAGGTACTGAGGTATCTATTAGTACTGATAACGGTGAAATTACTGGCGAAACTAGTTATGTATTTCCTAATACTACGAGCTTTGTTCCAGTAGGTGTTTCTTTTGGTATTAAACGGGAACCTTTGACAGGTGGTAACGATAGTCCATCGGGTAGCTTAAAAATTTCAGTTGAAGCTCCTTCAGGTTTAGTTTCGCCATTTTCAGTTTCAGTAATCGACGATTTATAATCGTTTAAAATAAAAAATGCCAACCTTTAGGTTGGCATTTTTGTTTCTGTTCTATATATTCCACATCAATTAATCTAAAAACACCTGTTTGTTTAATTTAACGACAAAAATTGTTCGTTTATTCAGTAAATACTGAAAAGTTTGTATTAAAAGCTTGTAACAACTAGTGTTTGTAGATATACCTATAAATATTCGCGCCGCTTATGTCGGCAAAACACATTTTTAATATTTGGTTAGAAATAGGCAACTATGGGCAAATCGCTAGTAATTGTAGAGTCACCTGCTAAGGCTAAAACAATTAATAAATATTTAGGTAATGACTTCATCGTAAAGTCCAGTATTGGGCATGTACGTGATTTACCTACTTCAGGTTCGAGCAAAGCTAAAGTGCCGGCAACTAAAACGCCAGCAGAAGTTCGCAAAATGGAACCTGAAGAGAAAGCAGCGTATAAAAAGCAACGAGATTATACTAACCTGGTCGCGCGTATGGGTATTGATCCTGAGCAAGGTTGGGAGCCGCATTATGAAATCCTGCCAGGTAAAGAGAAGGTTGTTCAAGAATTACAAAAGCTGGCTGAAAATGCAGATCAAATATACCTCGCAACGGATTTGGATAGAGAAGGGGAAGCAATTGCTTGGCACCTTCAAGAAATCATTGGCGGCGAACCTGAAAAGTATAAGCGCGTAGTTTTTAACGAGATTACCAAAAACGCAATACAGCAAGCTTTCGAAACACCTGGCGAGCTTAATACTGACATGGTTTACGCTCAGCAAACACGACGCTTTTTAGACCGTGTTGTAGGCTTTATGGTTTCTCCTTTGTTGTGGGCAAAAGTTGCACGTGGTCTATCTGCAGGACGAGTTCAGTCTGTTGCGGTACGCTTATTAGTTGAGCGTGAACGTGAAATTAAGGCATTTATCCCTGAAGAGTTTTGGGATATTCACGCTGATGTTAAGAATACTGAGTCTGAGTTACGTTTAGAAGTAACCAAACAAGCAGGAAAGGCATTTAAGCCTGTAAATGAAGCTCAGGCTAGCGCAGCTGTTAAAAGCCTTGAGAATGCAGAATATAAAGTAATTAGCGTTGAAGAAAAGCCAAGCAAAAGTCGCCCAAGTGCGCCATTAATTACTTCAACCATGCAACAAGCAGCAAGTACACGCTTAGGTTATGGCGTTAAAAAGACTATGATGCTCGCTCAGCGTTTGTATGAAGGCGGTTATATTACTTATATGCGTACCGATTCAACCAATCTTTCAAAAGATGCGGTTGAAATGTGTCGTGAGTATGTAACGAATGAGTTTGGTGCTAAATATTTACCAAAAGATCCAATTAACTATAGCTCTAAAGGCAATGCACAAGAAGCGCATGAGGCGATACGTCCTTCAAGCGTTACTGTGTTGTCTGGTCATATCGAAGGCGTAGATGCCGATGCTAAAAAGCTGTATGAGTTAATTTGGCGTCAATTTGTAGCGTGCCAAATGGTACCTGCTGAATACGACTTAACAACACTGACTGTTGCAGCTAACGATTTCCAGCTCAAAGCAAAAGGCCGCGTGCTTCGCTTTGATGGTTGGACAAAAGTACAACCTGCTGTGCGTAAAAAGAACGAAGAAGATCAATCACTGCCGGCTGTTAAAGAAGGTGAAATACTTACTTTAATAGAACTTGATCCTAAGCAGCATTTTACTAAGCCGCCAGCTCGCTTTAGTGAAGCTAGTTTAGTAAAAGAGCTTGAAAAGCGTGGTATTGGTCGTCCATCTACTTATGCGTCGATTATATCAACAATTCAAGATCGTGGTTATGTACGTGTAGAAAATCGCCGTTTCTTTGCTGAAAAAATGGGTGAAATTGTTACTGACCGCTTAGTTGAAAACTTCACTGATTTAATGAACTTTGATTTTACAGCTAAAATGGAAGGTCGTTTAGATGACATTGCTGAAGGCGAGCGTGTATGGACTCAAGTTTTAGATAAGTTTTATGCTGATTTTTCAACGCAACTAACTGTCGCTAAAGACGAGCCTGAGAATGGCGGCATGCGTCTTAATGAGATGGTTGAAACCGATATAGAATGTCCTACATGTAGCCGCAAAATGGGTATACGTACGGCTTCAACCGGTGTTTTCTTAGGGTGTACTGGTTACAGCCTTCCACCAAAAGAGCGTTGTACTACAACAATGAACTTAGTGTCGGGCGATGAAGCGGTTGCTGCTGATGTCGAAGACGTAGAAACCGAAAAATTAATGCAGATGAAGCGTTGTCCTATTTGTGAAACTGCAATGGACTCATACCTAATTGACGAAACCCGTAAACTACATGTGTGTGGTAATAACCCAGCATGTAAAGGGCATATAGTTGAAGAAGGTACCTTTAAAATTAAAGGTTACGACGGACCAATTATCGAATGTGATAAGTGCGGTTCTGACATGGAGCTTAAATCGGGTCGCTTTGGTAAGTACTTTGGTTGCAATAACGACGAGTGTAAGAACACACGTAAGTTACTTAAAAATGGTGAGGCTGCTCCACCAAAAGAAGATCCTGTTCACATTACTGAATTAGAGTGTGAGAAGTCAGATGCGTATTTTGTTTTACGTGATGGCGCTGCGGGTATATTTTTAGCCGCAAATACTTTTCCTAAGTCACGTGAGACACGTGCACCCAAGGTTGAAGAACTAAAACGCTTTAGAGACCGCATTTCGCCTAAGTTTTATTATTTAGCAGATGCACCAGCTAAAGATCCTGATGGTAATCTTGCTGTTGTACGCTATAGCCGTAAAAATAAATCTCAGTATGTTATGACTGAAGTTGACGGTAAAGCTACTGGCTGGACTGCTCATTATGAAGCAGGTAAATGGACAGAAGAAGCGAAGAAAAAAGCAGCGCCTAAAAAGAAAGCAGTTGCAAAAAAGGCACCAGCTAAAGCTAAGCCTAAAGCGAAAGCTAAAAAAGAAGATGAATAAGCACGTTATTGCTTATTCATAGTTTTTGTAGATTTAAAAAATCATAAAAAAACCGGAATACACAGCTTGTGTCTATTCCGGTTTTTTTGTGCCTAGTTGAATGCTTTCGCAACGGCTTTATTAGCAGTACATTCACCTAAGCGTGTTACCAATTTGATTAAAAACCTGGTCATTTTAGCGTATTAAATAACTCAGTTACTGCGTTAAAAGCTATTCATATATGACTGCGTAGATGCAGAAAGTAGGCATTGCAGGGAGCAGCTGCCGAGAACAAATATATGTCATGCTTTTTCGCTTAGCTATTGAGCTATATTCTTAGCGCTATAATTGATCACTAATTAAATGTAATTGGTATAATTAAATCTTAACAGAAGATACTTTTTTATAGCCTTCAGATTCAAGCTCATCATTTACGCATTTTAATACGTAGGCATTTAGCTCTTCATTGCTTACGTCATCATCTTTAGCCCAGTTAACACACATTTCTGTGTATTCTTTTATCATTTCGGCTGAAGCTGTTGGCGCATCGTCTGCAACCGCGTAAGTCGCAGTTACTGCAAATAGTGGTGCTACGATTAATGCTAGCAATGCTTTTTTCATTCGTTTATTCCTAAAAAAATGGTGTGATGACTGATTTATCCAGTTTAAAGTTAGATATAAATCAGTAGTGCCCAATCCAGAACAACTCTGTTGGTATACTGATTTTTAATCGAAATTGAAATAAAAGATAACGAAATTTTTTTATCGTGAGGATGAGTAATTTACTTGTCAGTTTTTTAACTTTAGTAAGTACAGCATTATTAGCTGGAGTAATATATTTAGTAGCTACGAAAACCTGATTCTACGCTTTATATTAATAACCTTTAGATTGTTTTAGGGAAAATTGATTTCTTAGATTCAAAAATGAAATGCATAAGCGTCATTGTTTATTTCTACTATGAGGGTATTTTAAGTTTGTAATATCAGCCGTATTATTTGCTTTAACTGAATGTCTAAATGGTGAAACTAAAAGTCACTAGAATGCGTTAAATACAAAAAAGCCCAAGTGAATAGCTTGGGCTTTTTTGTGCGTAACGCACTTAGGTGAACATTAAACTCAACTTTTGAGTCATTAACACTGAGCGTAAAAACATGCGTAAGGCTCAAGCGTTGTGGTGCCTTGGTCTAACTTTGCGCTGTGGTGGCTAAGCTCGGTGTATTCTTTAACGATTGATGTTGGCATATCAATACTTGTTTGCTTAGCGCTGAGATTGAACATACAAAGCATTCTTTGCTTTCCAAGCGTTCTATAAAAAGCAAGCACAGGCTCTGGAGTTTCTATAAATTCAATATCACCTTCAAGTAAAACTGTTTGACCTTTTCGCCATGCCATAAACTCACGGTAGGCATTTAAAATTGAGTTGTTATCATCTGTTTGTATAGCCACTGATTGCTGCTTATGTGCATCATCAACGGGTAGCCAAGGTTTTACTTCACTAAAACCTGCATGAGATGAATCAGCTAGATCCCAAGGCATTGGTGTTCTACAGCCATCACGCCCTTTAAAATTAGGCCAAAATGTAATGCCGTATGGGTCTTGTAAATCTTCAAATGCCACACTTGCTTCACCTAGACCTAGCTCTTCACCTTGATACATACACACGCTGCCACGAAGAGAAGCTAATAGGGCGGTTAGCATTTTACATTGTTGAGGGTTTACTTCGCCATTTTCGCTCCAGCGGCTCGCTACGCGCTCTACATCATGATTACTAAATGCCCAGCATGGCCAGCCTTCAGTCATACGTTGTTCTAGAGTTTGAACCGTAGTTCTAATATATTCACTTGAGTAATCATTTGTTAATAGCTCAAAGCTATAACCCATGTGCAGTTTGTCGCCGCCTTGGGTGTACTGCGCCATTGTAGCTAATGAATCTTCTGATGAGATTTCGCCAAGCGATACAGTACCTGGGTATTTATTAAGTAATGTGCGAATATCTTGCATAAACGCAATATTTTCAGGCTGAGTATTATTGTAGTAATGATACTGAAATGCATACGGATTATCTTCGCTAAAACCACGCCCCTGGCGCTTATCTTTTGGTTTAGCCGGGTTATCACGTAATTGCGCGTCGTGATAGCAAAAATTAATTGCATCAAGCCTAAACCCATCAACGCCTTTTTTGAGCCAAAACTCAACATTATCAAGCACAGCTTTTCGAACATCTGGGTTATGAAAGTTAAGATCTGGTTGTTCGGTTAAAAAATTATGTAGGTAGTATTGCCCGCGACGAGGCTCCCACTGCCAAGCACCACCACCAAAAATAGATAGCCAGTTGTTTGGGGCTGTCCCATCATCTTTTGCGTCAGCCCAAACATACCAGTCGGCTTTACTGTTATTTTGATTTTCACGGCTATCAGTAAACCATTGGTGTTGATCTGATGTATGGCTTAACACCTGATCAATAATTATTTTAATATTACGAGTGTGGGCTTCGCTTATTAGCTCATCAAAATCATTTAGGTCACCAAAAAGCGGGTCAATGTCACGATAGTCGCTAATATCATAGCCAAAGTCTTTCATTGGCGATTTGAAAAAAGGTGAAATCCAAATAGCATCAACGCCTAAGCTTTTAATGTAATCAATACGATTAATAATCCCTCTTAAATCACCAATGCCATCGTTGTTGCTATCTTGAAAGCTACGCGGATAAACTTGATAAATAACCGCACCTTTATACCACTGCTTTTGGGTCATGCTTTTCTCCGTCATTCCACACAGTATTTAGACTATTTTTATTTGTGATTACGATTAATCACGTTATTTGCAAAAAGCATACGTGAAGCCTTGTACACTGTAAAAAGTCTGCATACGTATGCACTAAAATTAACGCAATTAAATTATTAAAAATAAGTACTTATAGCTAGCTTAAAGGTGTTTTATTTATGTGTTGGGTGTTTACCAATTATGGTACTGACTTACTTTCTGACTTTTATTAAACATAACGGTTTGTCATACAAGAGAAAATATATTTTATGTTTTTAATTTAATGGTCTGACCAATTAAACATTTGAATTGTGTCTAATATTTCTTATTTAGAATAGCGATACTAATTAGTTTCACTTTGTTTACATTGCGTCCTGTTAACTTTTAGTTTTTGATACAGTAGATTTTACATGTAAAGTTAGCTACGTCATTTTCAATGGTTTTATTTTAAATAAAATCAATTACTTAACATTTATTTGGCAAGGTTTGTATTAATGTGAAGTCGTGCTATAACTGTTGAATACGTATGCATAAAGTTGTTAATAAAATAAAGCTGGCGTTAATATCCATCCTGACAACAAAATTAGCTCGCCTGTTTGACTATCACTCAAATAAAGAAGCGAGTATCACAATATGGGTAACGGGAAAAACATCATGTCTATGTTCAAACCAAGTATATTAACGTTGGCAATGGCTACTGCAGGATTAGCAAGCTTTGCCTCTGTAGCAGCACAAGAAGATACAGTCAAAAATGATGACGTTGAGGTTATCGAAGTAAAAGGCTTTCGTGGCAGTGTTGTAGAATCAATCAACACAAAGCGTTTTTCTACTCAAGTCGTTGAGTCAATTTCAGCAGAAGATATAGGTAAGCTACCTGATTCATCTATTGCTGAGTCTATTGCACGCTTACCAGGTTTAACGGCGCAACGCCTAGATGGTCGTGCAAGTAGAGTATCTATTCGTGGCTTTGGCGAAAACGAAAGCGGTACTACATTTAATGGCCGCGAGCAAGTATCTATTAGTGATAACCGCGGCGTAGAATTTGACCTTTACCCATCAGAAATTATGAACGGTGTAACTGTTTATAAAACACCAAGTGCAAATTTAGATGCAGAGGGTATTGCGGGCATAATTAACATGCAAACAGTTCGCCCACTAAGTAAAGGTGAACGTGTTGTTCAAGTAAATGGACAGTATGAGCAAACAAGCTTTGATAAATTAAACCCTGACGGCAACGACGACGGTTACCGTGGCACTTTCTCATACATCGACCAGTTTGCTGATGACACCATTGGTATTGCATTTGCACTAAACACTATGAGCTCGCCAAACCAAGAAAAACGTTGGAATTCATGGGGCTACCCTGAATTCACTGCTGAAGATGGTAACTCGTATTCAATTTTAGGCGGTGCTAAACCATATGTTCGTTCATCAACACTTGAACGTGATTCAGCAATGCTTGTTCTAGAAGCAGCGCCTACAGATAAACTAAATATGACGTTTGATGCGTTGTATGTAGACTTTACAGATGAGCAAATTTTACGCGGCATTGAAGTTCCTTTTGCTTGGGGTCAAGGTAGTATTGATGCAAGTAGTGCTACTGTAGATGCAGAAAGTGGATTTATAACAAGTGCTGTAACACAAGGCCAACGTGTTGTTGTGCGTAACGATTACCAAGAGCGTGATGCTGAACTAACTGCATTTGGCTTTAACACTAAATACGATATTGATGATTCATGGTCAGTAGAATTTGACGCAAGCTACTCGCAAGTTGACCGTAAAATTTGGAGTATAGAAAGCTACTCAGGTACAGGGCGTGGTGATTCTCGCGGTGTTGCAGATAACTTAGGTTATGCTTTTAATGGTGGCAATACTGGCGCTACTTTTTCACATGACTTAGATTACAGCGATTATGATCTAATTCAATTAGGGGGGCCGCTTTCGTGGGGTGCAAGTTCTGCACTAAATGATGCATATGGATTAACTGGCACAGAGTATGAAAACCAAGCTCAAGACGGTTTTATTAATGCTCCAACTATTGAAGATGAATTAGTTACATTAAAACTTGCAGCGTCTAAAGTACTAGAAAACGAATACATTAGTTCAATTGAATTTGGCTTAGGTTATAAAGAGCGTGAAAAGTCTAAATCTTCGCAAGGTTACTTCTTGACTTTAACTGATTTTTCTCTTGAAAACCCAGGAATGCTTAGTGTACCTGAGCAATACCGTTTAGGCAGTGTTGGCCTTGACTTCATTGGTCTAGGCGACATGATAGCCTACGATGTAAATGGTTTAGTTAATGATGGTTACTATGAAACCCTTGACGAAAGTTTAACTAGCTCAACTCATGCAACTAAGTCGTGGACAGTAAAAGAAGAAATCACCTCAGCATTTGCACAAGCTAATATTAATGCAGAAGTAAGTGGTCTTCCATTAACTGGTAATGTTGGGGTGCGCTATGTTCATACAGATCAATCCTCTCAAGGTAATGCTTTTGGTGTAGATGGGAATACTGGTCTAGTCATTACTTCACCTACAGATATTGGTCACGATTATTCTCACGTTTTACCAAGCTTAAATTTATCACTTGCGATTGATGAGCAGCAAACAATACGTTTTGGCGCAGCTAAAACAATCTCACGTGCGCGTATAGATGAAATGAATGCCTCTGTTAATGCATCATATAATGATACACCGGATGAAAACGGTAACTTTTGGTCTGTATCGGGTGGTAACCCTAATCTAGAACCTAAAGAAGCAATAGGCTACGATTTATCTTATGAAAACTACTTTAGTGATGAAGGTTACTTCTCTGCTGCATTTTTCTATAAAGACTTAACCCAGTGGATTTTTGACGGTACTTACGCGATTGATATGTCGGGTGTTGCGGACCCATCAACAGGTGAAGTACCAGCTACGTCAGAAGGTACTGGCAGTGGCAAAGTAAATGGCGGCGGCGGTGACCTATACGGTTACGAGCTATCTCTAGCGTTACCATTTAAAATTTTCCACCCGTCTCTTGAAGGCTTTGGCTTAATTGCTAGTCATACAGGTATTGAATCTGATATTGAAGATGGAAATGGCAATGAGTACGAACTACCGGGTCTATCAGATAAAATTCAAAGCTTAACGGTTTACTACGAGATGAATGGCATGCAATTACGAACCAGCATGCGTAAGCGTAGTGATTTCAAAGGTGATGTTTACGGATTAGGCTTTAATACAGAGCAAGTGAATATTATCGGCGAAACAATTTGGGATATTCAGGCAGGTTATGACTTCTCTGAAGCAGGGGTTGAGAGCCTTGAAGGTTTATCAATTCAGTTCCAAGTTCAAAACTTAACAGAAGAGCCGTTCACATCGCTTTCTGGCGATAACGCGCTACAAGTTCGCGACTACCAAGATTACGGTCGCACTTACTTGTTAGGCTTTAGCTACCAGCTATAATAAAGGTTGTGTGTAGGAGCCCTTGTAATTTGTTTTACAAGGGCTTTTTTATAGCTACCTTATCAAACTTAACAAGCTTTAAACTGTAAACGTGGACAATAATATGAAACCAATAAAACACGTCGTAATCGCAGGCGGGGGCACAGCAGGGTGGATAACAGCCGCCTTGCTTAATAAAGTGTTAGGTAAAGTAATCAAAATAACCCTTATTGAGTCAAGTACTATTGGCACTATAGGCGTGGGTGAAGCAACAATTCCGCCTATTATTCAACTTAACAACGCGCTGGGTATAAACGAGCAAGAGTTCATAAACGCGACTAATGCATCTATAAAACTAGGAATTGAGTTCGAAAATTGGAAAACCACCTCTCATAGCTACATGCATGCTTTTGGCTCATTTGGAAAAGACTTCCCCTTTTGCGATTTTTACAATTTTTGGGTAAAAGGGCACATTAGCGGTACAGAAGAAAGCTTATGGGATTTTTCTCTTAACTACCAAGCAGCTAAACAGCATAAGTTTGCACCATTAAATACCATACCTAACACGCAATTACCTGGCTTAAGTTATGCGTATCACTTTGATGCAACACGCTATGCAGAGTACTTAAAAAAGCTTGCTACTTCGCGTGGCGTTTTACACATAGACGCTAAAATAGAGCAGGTTAATCAATGTCCGCACTCAGGTAATATTACAAGCCTCACACTTGATGATGATACCCAAATTAACGGCGATTTATTTATAGACTGTACCGGTCAGCGCGCTTTATTAATAGAGCAAACCCTTAACACAGGTTTTGTAGATTGGTCTCATTATTTACCATGTGATAGCGCTGTGGCGGTGCAGTCTCAAGGGACAAGTGAGCTAAAACCTTATACGCGTTCAATTGCACACAGCGCAGGCTGGCAGTGGCAAATACCGCTGCAAAGCCGAATAGGTAATGGCTTGGTGTACTGTAGCCGTTATGTATCTGACGATGCAGCAACGCAGTTATTATTAAATAATTTACCCGCTGAACCAATTACGGCGCCACGTGTTATAAAATTTAAAACAGGACGGCGCTTAAGGCAGTGGCATAAAAACGTGGTGTCGGTTGGTCTTGCTAGTGGCTTTTTAGAGCCGTTAGAGTCAACTAGTATCCACTTAATACAAAGTGCAGTAACCCGTTTAATAAAGCTGTTTCCACATCATGGCATAAGCGAAACTTTAGTTACTGAATTTAATAAGCAAAGCGTGATAGAAATAGAGCACATACGCGATTTTATTATTTTGCATTACAAACTGACAGCGCGAGAAGATTCTGCTTTTTGGCGACAATGCAAGCAAATGGACATTCCTCACTCATTGGCCCACAAGCTCAAATTATTTAAGGAAACTGGCAAAGTAGTGCGCGAAAACGATGAACTATTTGCCGAAGTTGCTTGGCAACAGGTATTTATTGGCCAAGGCCTCATCCCCGATGATTACAACAGTATTGTTGACTCATTAAGCAGTGAACAACTAAACGACTTATTTTCTACATTAAAAACGCTTATTACCTCAACAGTAGATCAATTACCCACTCATAAAGATTTTTTAGCAAAAATTAAAAAGGCCTGATGATGCGATTTTTAAACACACTTTTACTTGTAAGTGCCTGTACTTTACCAACCATTAGCTACGCACTTAACGTTGAGCCTGCTAATTGGTGGGTTGGCATGAACAAAAACACCATAACCATCATGGTGCATGAGCAAAATATTGCAAACGAGCAAATTAAATTAGCTAAATACAATGGTGTTAAGTTAAATAAAGTAACCCGTACAGATAACCCAAATTATGTATTTTTAAATATTACTATTACTGATACCGCTAAAGCAGGAACGCTTGAATTTAATAGCAGCGAAACAAGCAATAACTTTGAGTTTCCTCTTCTTGAGCGAGATAAAAACAGCGCAAAGCGCCAAGGGTTTACATCATCCGATACTCTTTATTTAATTAACCCCGATCGCTTTGCTAATGGTGATAAACAAAACGATAGCGTTCCTAGCATGTTAGAAGCCGCTGATCCTAGTACTAAGGGTGGGCGCCACGGTGGTGATATACAAGGTGTTATAAACGCACTTCCATATTTAAACGATTTAGGCGTAACACAGCTCTGGCTAACCCCAGTGCTTGAAAACAATATGCCTAATTATTCTTACCATGGCTATGCAATTACAGACTTTTATAAAGTTGACCCACGTATGGGCTCAAACCAGTTATATAAAACGCTCTCGGTAAAAGCAAAAGAGCAGGGTATAGGTCTAGTAATGGATATGGTTCTTAACCATTTTGGCTCTGAACATACTTGGGTTAAAGATAAGCCAACTAAAGATTGGATTAACTTTAATGATGAGTTTAAAAAAGGTAAAAACGCCACAAGCCATGCACGCCAAACTATACAAGACCCACACGCCAGTGAATACGACAAGCGCCAGTTTAATGATGGGTGGTTTGTAGAAACTATGCCCGATTTAAATCAGCGCCAACCACTGTTAAGTGAATACTTAATTCAAAATGCGATTTGGTGGATAGAATACGCCGATTTAAGCGGAATACGAGTTGATACCTACTCATATTCAGATAAAGCATTTTTGAGTGATTGGACAAAAGCCATAATGCAAGAGTACCCAAATTTTAATATTGTTGGAGAAGAGTGGACGTCTAACCCTGCTATTGCCTCTTACTGGCAACGTGGCAAACATAACCAAGATGGCTATACATCAAGCTTACCAAGCGTGATGGACTTTTCGTTGCAAGAGTCTGTAATTCAAGCACTAAATGAAGATGAAAGCTGGAATACCGGTTGGGTTAAAGTATATGAATCGTTAGCTAATGACTTTTTATACCCAGATACAGATAACATTATGGTATTTGCAGATAACCACGATATGAGCCGTGTTTATACTGAACTTGGCCAAGACGTAGCTAAAACAAAAATGGCGATGACGTTATTTTTAACCACACGTGGTATAGCGCAAATGTATTACGGCACCGAAGTACTATTAGATAACACCCCAAGTAAAGACCATGGTGATATTAGAATCGACTTCCCGGGTGGATTTGAAGGCCAAACACGTAATGCCTTTATGGGCGAGGGGCTAACAAAACAGCAAAAAGACATGCACAAAACAATTAGTACCTTGCTTAATTTTAGAAAAAGCAGCCCAGCACTTGATAAAGGAAAACTTGTGCACTTTACGCCTCAACAAGGCGTGTATAGTTACGCGCGTATTAGCGACGAGCAAACTGTGTTGGTATTTATGAATAAAAACACAAAAGAGCTAACTAAGAATATTGAGTATATGCAGGAAATAATACCAAAAAATACCAAAGCACTTAACTTATTCACCCACAAAACACAGGTGTTGGGTAATACAGTTGCTTTACCGGCAATGAGTGCAACGGTATTAATTATAAATACCTCTCAATAGTTTACCTGAATACGTATGCAGCAACTGTATGGTTGCTGCAGTAATCTTTAGTATAAAGTTAATAACAATACTGACAAAAAAGACACACAATGAAAAAATCAGTTTATGTACCCGCAGTACTTTGTAGTGCACTTATTGCTACAGGGTGTTCAGAAAATAACAAACCTGAACAACAGCAAGCACCTGCCCACACGCAAAATAAGCTTACCAAGCCGGTTGTATATCAAGTATTTACGCGTTTGTTTGGTAATACCGAAACAACCAATGTGCCATGGGGCACTAAAGAGCAAAACGGCGTAGGTAAATTTGCCGACTTTAACGATGCAGCCCTAAAAGGCATTAAAGAGCTAGGTACCACGCACGTTTGGTATACCGGTGTGTTACACCATGCGTTAGTAGGCGATTATACCGACTACGGCATTTCGCAAGATGACCCCGATGTAGTAAAGGGCCGTGCAGGTTCACCGTACGCAATTAAGGATTACTACGATGTTAACCCCGACTTAGCCGTTAATGTGACGAACCGCATGGGGGAGTTTAGCCAGCTTATTGAACGTACACATAACCACGGTATGAAAGTCATTATTGATATAGTGCCTAACCATGTTGCCCGCAATTATCAATCACTTGGAAAGCCTAAAGGCGTTAAAGACTTTGGCGAACAAGACGACACTAGTAAAACGTACGATAAAAATAACAACTTTTATTATGTGCCTGGGCAGTCATTTCAAGTGCCTACTTCTACAACCTATAACGTATTAGGTGGAAAAGCTCACCCACTTGCTGATGGCTTTTTTGATGAAACACCTGCTAAATGGACAGGTAACGGTGCCCGTGCACCAAAACCCGACATTAACGATTGGTACGAAACTGTAAAAGTGAATTACGGTGTAAAGCCTGATGGCAGCTACGATTTTGCTCAGCTGCCAAACGACTATAAAGACAAGGATTACCGTGCTCACTACGAGTTTTGGCAAGATAAAGAGCTCCCTAATAGCTGGTACAAATTTAGAGACATAGCGCTATTTTGGTTAGATAAAGGCGTTGATGGCTTTAGATACGACATGGCCGAAATGGTGCCAGTAGAGTTTTGGAGTTTTTTAAATTCGTCGATAAAAATGCAAAAAAGCGACGCCTTTTTATTAGCCGAAGTGTATAACCCGCTAATGTACCGTGCGTATATTCACCAAGGTAAAATGGACTACCTTTACGATAAAGTGGGCTTTTATGACACACTAAAAGCCATTATGCAGGGTAAGCAAGCTGCTAATACTATTTTTGCTGCCCAAAGCCAAGTTACTGATATTGAAGCACACATGCTGCACTTTTTAGAAAATCATGATGAACAACGTATCGCAAGTCCAGACTTTGCAGGTAATGCCCAGTGGGGTAAACCTGCTTTAGTAGTTTCTAATCTAATTAGTCGCGCACCCACGTTATTATATTTTGGCCAAGATGTGGGGGAAGATGGCTCAGAAAATGCAGGATTTGGCACAGCTACACGCACCAGTATTTTTGATTATATTGGCGTGTCAGCGCACCAAGCGTGGATGAATAATGGCAAGTTTGACGGTGCTAATTTAACACAAGAGCAAGTAGCACTTCGTGACTACTACAAAGCCATTATGTCACTTAATAGTTTACCTGCTGTAGTAGGCGGTGAAATGACTGAGCTTAGCGTTACAGGAAGTGAGCGAGTTGTAGGTTTTACCCGCTCTTTAGGCCAGCAAAGTGTGCATGTGTTAAGTAACTTTAGCGAGCAGCCACAAATAGTTACGGTTAATTTATCAAAGGCACAATTAGGTGCAATGAGTGAAAATACGCTATTAAATGATTTACTTGAAAATCACACCACCCAGCTTAAAGCTCACCCGCAAGGCGCTACATTTAAACTCACACTTGATGCATTTAGCAGCGCAGTATTAACAAATAAGGCTAATAATGAATAATCAAAATAATAATACCGATAAGCCAAATTTAAGTTTTTGGCAAATATGGAACATGTGTTTTGGCTTTTTAGGCATACAGTTTGGTTTTGCTCTGCAAAACGGTAACGTGAGCCGAATATTTCAAACATTAGGCGCACAAGTTGATGATATTCCCATTTTATGGGTTGCAGCCCCGCTTACTGGCTTAATCGTACAGCCTATTATTGGTTACTGGAGCGATAAAACGTGGGGGCGCTTTGGTCGTCGCCGTCCGTTCTTTTTTATAGGCGCAGTGTTAACAACGCTTTCATTATTTATTATGCCGCATTCTCCTACGCTTTGGATTGCCGCTGGTATGTTATGGATAATGGATGCGTCAATCAACGTAACCATGGAACCGTTTAGAGCACTTGTTGGTGATAATTTACCAGAAAAACAACGCGCTACAGGTTACGGGTTACAAAGCTTTTTTATTGGTATTGGTGCGGTACTAGCCTCAGCATTACCATGGATGATGACCAACTGGTTTGATGTAAGTAATACTGCAGCGCCTGGGCAAATTCCAGAGTCTGTTAAATACTCATTTTATTGGGGTGGGGTGGTGCTACTTGTTGCAGTGCTTTGGACCGTTGCACGTACAAAAGAGTACAGCCCAGAGCAATTAGCTGAGTTTGAAAAGCAAAGCGCTCAACCTACTACAAGCAAACTGGTTGATATTAACTTTAATAAAGGCGCCATTATTTTTATAGTGCTGGGTTTAGCAACCCTTGCATTAGTAATGGGCTTATCGCTTGAAAAAGAATTATACCTATTAGCTGGTGGTTTATTAGCGTTTGGTATTGTGCAGTGGATTGCAGCAGCGCTTAAAAGTGCTAACAAAACTCAAGGTGGTTTTTACCAAGTAGTACAAGATGTATTTACAATGCCAGAAGCCATGAAGCAGCTTGCATGGGTGCAGTTTTTTAGCTGGTTTACTTTATTTGCCATGTGGATTTATACCACCGCAGCAGTAACAAGCTTTCATTATGGTAGTAGCGATGCAACCTCTAAAGCATTTAACGATGGTGCAGACTGGGTGGGTATTTTATTTGCCGCCTACAATGGCTTTGCAGCTATTGCCGCTATGTGTATTCCGTTTTTAGTTAAAAAAATGGGCTTAAAAGGCGCGCATTGTTTTAATTTATTGCTGGGCGCATTAGGCCTTGGCAGCTTTATGTTTATTCAAGACCCTAAGATGTTACTTATTCCTATGATTGGGGTGGGGTTTGCGTGGGCGTCTATTTTATCGCTGCCTTACGCCATGCTAAGTAACGCACTGCCAAGTAATAAAATGGGCGTTTACATGGGTATTTTTAATTTTTTTATAGTTATACCTCAGTTACTTGCCGCCAGCATTTTAGGGCTCATTTTACGCCACGTATTTTCTAATCAGCCTATTTACGCATTGTTAATTGGTGCAGCCTCGTTCGTTGTCGCTGCCGTTGCGGTAATGCGCGTTAAAAATTCACATTAAGGACACACAATGAAAAAATATAACCTTATAACCGCCTCACTTTTAACGTTAGGTTTAACTGCTTGTGGCGCTCAAAACACAAGCACAACCAATGAAAGTACCGCCGCACAGATTAAATCGGCACCAGGCGCCCCAGGTGCTGAACCATTTTGGGCTTACGCGGGTAAAACCGGTATTGGTACATCGTACGAGCAATACCAAAACGGCCAATACACTGATGCAGCTGCCACGGGGGATGTATCAAAAGTATGGTTTTCAATTGCTAAAGGTATGATCACCGAAACCATGTTTGGGCTTATTCACCAAGCTCAAATAAAAGACATGCAATTTATAGTAACAGGTAAAGACTTTACCGTTAGTGAAGCTGATGATTTAGATGTCACCATTGATTACTTACATAAAGATGCACAAGGTCGCCCGTTATCGCTGGCTTATAAAGTAACAAGCACTGATAAACAAGGCCGCTTTAGCCTAGAAAAACACATATTTACTGACCCAGATGGGCAAACCCTGTTTGTACGCAGCGTATTTAATACTGAGCTTGAAGGGTTAAAAGCATATGTGTCTGTTAATCCGTATATTAATAATAACGGGCTAGGTGACTTCGCTAAAACGACTGAGCAAGGCCTTGTCGCATGGGAAGACGATAACTATTTATCACTTCAATCCACATCACCATTTAAAGCAAAAACGGTAGGGTTTACAGGAAAAAGTGACGGCATTAACGCACTTAAAACTACGCAATCTATAAACACACAATACACAAATACCGGCGATACAGCAGGTAATGTAAGCATGCTTGCAGAGCTTGGCGACATAAGCGCGAATACCACCTTTGATTTAGCACTTAGTTTTGGTAAAACGCAGCAGCAAAGTATAAAGCAAGGCGAAAAAAGCTTAGCAAAAGGGTACCAAGCGGTGCTTGATCACTATAACGGTAAAGGTGAAGCGCTAGGCTGGGAAGATTACCTACAAAGTCTCAAACCGCTCAATAAAATGATTGAACAAACAGCCGATAACGGTAAGCTTTTATACACCAGCGCCATGGTTCTAAAAGCACAAGAAGATAAAACACACGCAGGGGCATTAATTGCTTCTCTATCTAATCCATGGGGCGAAACGGTTTCGGCTAAAGAGGGCTCTACTGGCTATAAAGCAGTATGGGTGCGCGACTTTTATCAAGTAGCCATGGCCTTTATGGCACTCGGCGATACAGCCACAGCAAAAACAGCGTTTGAATACCTTGAAAAAGTGCAAGTAAATAGCAAAACACCAGGTAATAAAGGCGATACAGGCTGGTTTTTACAAAAAACGCACGTAGATGGTGAGCTTGAATGGGTCGGCGTACAGCTTGACCAAACAGCTATGCCTATCATGCTTGCCTGGAAGTTACATAAAGCCAATGTACTTAGTGATGAAGAACTAAAAAGCTGGTACGGCAAAATGTTAAAACCAGCGGCCGGTTTTTTAGTTGATGGCGGCCTTGCTAAAATTTTGTGGAACGACACGCAAATTACACCACCGGCAACCCAACAAGAGCGTTGGGAAGAGCAAAGCGGTTATTCGCCTTCGACTACTGCAGCAATAGTAGCTGGCCTTATTACAGCCAGTGATATTGCAATACTAAGTGGCGATGATAAAAACGCAAAGCGCTACCTTGCTACGGCTAAAAAGTACAATAACGATATTGAATCGCAAATGTTTACCACCGACGGTAACTTAAAAGGCGAGCATAGCGATGGTGAATACTTTATTCGTATAGGCCAAGATACCGATGCAAACTCAAACACTAAAATTAACGCTAATAATGGCCGTGAAGGTTTTAATAAAAAACAAATTTTAGATGGCGGTTTTTTAGAGCTAGTACGCTATGGCGTACGCGGTGCAAATGATGAAAGCATCGTTAAAACACTACCTGAGTACGATGACGAAACACTAGAAGATAACCTACAAGTTAAATACAGCTTTAGCTTTGACGACGGCAGCGGCACATTTGCAGGCTACCGCCGCTATGGTAATGATGGCTACGGCGAAGATGAAGTAACGGGCACAAACTATGCCGAGGGTGGCAGTAATACACCAGGCCAACGTGGTCGTGTATGGCCATTTTTCACAGGTGAACGTGGCCACTATGAAATAGCAGCAGCTAACGCAAACAACGCCTTTGATGATGCTAAACAAGCGCAAATTAAAAATAGTTATGTTAAAGGTTTGGAGCAATTTGCCAATAAAGGGCTAATGCTACCAGAGCAAGTATGGGATGGTGTAGGTGTAAATAAAGCTGGTTATGCGTTAGGCGAGGGCACAAACTCAGCAACGCCACTTGCATGGACACATGCAGAATACATTAAGCTTGTACGCTCACTCAGTGATAAACAAGTATGGGATTATTATCCAGTGGTTGGCGAGTCACTTAATTAGTTGTCTTAAAATCACACAAAAAAAGTTCCTAATTAGGAACTTTTTTTCTCTTAATTTAGTTTTGTTTTATGCAATGGTTCCTAATTGAAAAAGTGTTGTGTGAATATTTATGCAGCTTAGCCTATATAATAATTAGTTATGAATCGCGTTTTGGCGTATAAGCTTTATCCTTTTTTTACTGTTTCAGGCCTCTAAACTTACAAATGACAGGGTTGTTGTTGTGTTTGGCTCATTGTCTCCGTGAATAGTTATTGATGTTAATTTTGTGTTCATTATCCCGATTTTCTGTTCGCGCCATTTTTTTATGTTAATCCATTGTTTCTATTGATAAGTCCATGGTTAACCGCTATCGCATTTTGTTGGCAAGTTTATTTTTATTGTGTTATTAATTTGTTTCTCTTGTAGGTTAAGAGGTGTTATTTAATTTATATAAGTAATTTTTATGTGAATTTAAATAATGTAATACATAAAAAATAATAATTTAATTATCTAGGGATAAATCAAGATGAACCACAATTTTTCTAAGACATTTAAACGCTCATTTACTGCTGCAGCAGTTGCAATGACGTTGAGTGCGGCAATGCCTGCAATGGCAGATAACGTTAACGGCGCTATAAAAGGTAGCTTAACGGCTCAGTCAGGTGTTTCGCTAGCGGGTGCAACAATAACAATAACAGATGACACTAAAGGTTATTCAAAAACGCTTATTGCAGATTCTAACGGCGAGTTCGATCTAAAACAGGTACCGGTAGGCAAGTATAATATAGTAGTTTCACAAGCTGGTTTTGACCAAGCTCAAGTTAAAGATGTAGTAATAGGAGTTGGTAAAACAGCTCTTATTGAAATTCCACTAACTACAGGTAATATCGAAAGAATTGCAGTTGTCGGTGGTTCTATTCGTGCGATAGATGTTTCTGCATCAGAATCTTCACTCAATATTAGCTCTGAAGAACTAGAACTTTTACCTATATCTCGCTCTGTAACTTCAGTTGCATTGCTTGCGCCTGGCGCAACTGAAGGGGACAGTCGTTTTGGCGACCAAGCTTCATTTGGTGGTGCTTCTGTAGCTGAAAATGCTTATTACGTGAATGGTCTAAATATGACTAATTTCCGAAATGGTCTTGGTGGCGCAACAATCCCTTTCACCGCGTACGATAGCTTCCAAGTTAAGACGGGTGGTTATTCTGCAGAGTTTGGGCGTACTACCGGTGGATTAATCTCATCAGTTACTAAATCTGGTTCTAATGATTTTCACTTTGGTGTTGAAACGATTTATTCATCTGACTCATTAAGTGAGCAAGCTCCTAATTCACTTTACAAGCAAAATGATCGCTGTGACGATGCAGACGGGCATTGTATTGGTGATTTATATGTTAATAACCAAGACGACTATGACAACTCATTTGAAACAAGTATTTATGCTTCAGGTGCGATAGTTGAAGATACATTATTTTTCTATGGTATCTATACGGCAAGAGATAATGACTACGAATACGGTAATGCATCTCAAACAGATTTAACGGTTGAAAAAGATGATGACCCATACTACCTAGCTCGTTTTGATTGGAATATCAACGAAGACCACCAGCTAATGCTGTGGGGCTTTAGTGATAAACGCACTTATTCAGAAAAAACAATTTCAGATCCTCAAGGAAATGGTAATTATACTGTAGATGGTGGCACTGCGTATCATAAGCGAGGCGGAGAGAGTTTTGCAGTTCGCTATACTGGTAACCTTACAGATGATCTAAGTATGTCAGCAATGTTTGGTCAAGTTAAGTTTTCAGAAACTGATTACTCAGACTTCGATGATTGTCCTACAGGTTATGATGCCGATTTAGGTGAGGATACTACATGTTATGTAAACTTTACCGTTGGTGAAAATGAAGATAAACGTGAGCAATTGCGCGTTGACTTTGATTACTACCTAAACGATGAGCATACGTTAAGATTTGGCTATGATTCTGAAACTAATACAGCTGATTCAACAACACAAAACTCTGGTGGCGTTTACTACTATTATCGTACATATGAAGAAGGCGCAAGACTGGCTAATGGTTATGTCTTACCTGAAGAAATGAAGACAACACGTGTACGCGATTATAAAAATGGCGGTTCGTTTGAAGTAGAAAACTGGGCTATTTATATTGAAGATCAATGGTCAGTTACTGAGGATTTAACATTAACATTAGGTCTTCGTAATGATAGCTTTACTAACTACAATGCAGATGGCGAAGAATTTGTTTCTATTGATAACCAAATTGCTCCTCGTTTAGGTGGTTCTTGGGATATTAATGGAGATGGCGATAGTAAGTTGTTCTTCACTGCTGGTCGTTATTACCTACCAGTAGCAGCTAATACAAATATTCGTTTAGCTGGTGCAGAAACGTATATCCAAACATGGTATGCATATGAAGGCTTAAACGCAGACGGTACCCCTGTAGGTTTAGGTACTCAACTAGGCGATCCTGCTATTTCTAATGGCGGTGACGGTACTGCAAAACCTTCTAATACCTTATCTGATAAAGACCTTGAACCTATGTATAACGATGAGTTTATGATTGGTTATCAAGCAGCAATTAATGATGATTGGTCTTGGGGTGTCAAGGCTACATACCGTGTTTTAGGTAATCAAATTGATGATGGTTCTTATATCTTTAGTGATGAAAATGGTGAATATTTAGGTGAAAACTGGTTCTTATTTAATCCTGGTAATGGCGCTACTTTCAATTTCGATCTTGATGGTGACGGCACCACAGAAGAATATAGCTTTAGTGCAGAAGAGTTAGGTTATCCGGATGCTAAGCGTAAATATGCATCAGTTGATTTAACATTAGAGAAAACATGGGATCAGGTTTGGTCTTTAAAAGCGCTATACACATGGTCTCACAACTATGGTAATACAGAAGGTTTTGTTAAATCTGATAATGGTCAAGATGATGCTGGTCTTACGCAAGATTGGGATTACCCGTATTTAATGGATGGTGCTAATGGTAATCTTCCTGCAGATCGTCGCCATAACATTAAAATTTATGGTGCCTTTGCTGTTACAGAAGACTTCTTAATTGGTGCTAATGTTAATATCGCATCAGGGCGCCCTTGGACTGCTTTAGGTCAGGGTTATACTCCAGACCCTGATCAATATCAATATGGTGATACTTACTATGTAGGTGACAAACGCTTCCCTCGTGGCAGCATGGGTACTACACCATGGACGGCACGCTTAGACCTTAACTTTACTTATAACCTTCGCTTTAACGATCAAAAAGTTCGTTTAGCTATGGATATATTTAACGTATTTGATGCCTCTACTGAAACTCGTTACGACGAAGAGGCTGAAGTAGCTGCTGGCGATGGAAATGCTACATTTGGTTTAGCTCAGTCTTACCAGTCTCCTCGTAGAATTCAATTATCAGCGTCTTACGATTTCTAATAACTTGTTAGTATGAGTTAAAAGTTGTTCAATAAAAAAGCCTCGACAGAGGCTTTTTTTATATCTAAATTTTGAATTTTTATGAGATATGAATAGATTAGAAAGAAAAGTGAAATGAATAGATAAAAATATACTGAATAAATTAGTGTCGTTGTAACTTCCAATTAAAACCGTTTATAAATTCTACTTTATTTTATCAGCCCGGCTCAGCTTGAACTTCTAGGAATGAGAATAGGAAGCAACAGGGTGCTTTGAACTTCTTCACCACGTATCAGTTTTAATAGGTTCTCTACTAACATTTGCCCAGCAATAGTGGTGTTTTGCTCTATTGTAGTTAGTGGTGGGTTTACATAACTTGCAATGGCTATATTATCAAAGCCGACTACCGCAACATCTTTTGGCACGTTAATATTTGCTTCTTTAAGTGCACGTATAGCGCCAATAGCAATTAAGTCGCTTGCAGCAAATAAGGCGTTAAATTTAATATTATTAGCAATTAGTGAGCGTGTGGCGTGATAGCCAGATTCTTCAGTAGATATAGCATTAGCCATTTTACGTTCGTTTATTTTTACGTTGTTAGCCAGTAGCTCATCTTTAAAGCCCTGAAAACGACTAAAAAATTCAGGGCTATGATCAGAAGCATCACCAATAAAAGCGCAATCAGTTCTGCTATGCGCAATAAAGTGCTCAGCGGCGAGCTTACCGCCACCGTAGTTATCACAACAAACAGTTAAATCGGGACGGTTATCTACCGTTGCACCCCAGCAAACAAACTTAGTGTTTTGTTCAAGTAAGGTGTTAAATTTTGGTTGGTAATCAATGTAATCGCCATACCCGAGTAAAATAATGCCATCAGCTCTGTGGCTGTCTTCGTAGTCTGCTTGCCAATCAGCACTGGCCGATTGAAATGAAACTAATAAATCGTAACCTTCTTTAGCGCAAGCACGGGTAATACTGCCAAGCATGGCTAAAAAGAAAGGATTTATTTGGGACTCGTCAGAAGTGGGATCTTCAAACAACAATAATGCAAGCGTACTACTTTGTTGAGTGCGAAGGTTACTCGCATTTTTATCAACTTTATAATTAAGCTTTTTGGCTATATCGAAAACACGCTTGCGTGTTTCTTCATTAACAAGGTGGCTGTTACGTAAAGCGCGAGATACAGTCGATTGAGATACCCCTGCATAGTGGGCAATATCAAATGAGGTAGCTTTACCTTTCATTGTTACAACTTAATTAAATTGATAAATAATTGTGTCATTTTCGTTTATTGATGAATAATTTCAAGCTTTTTGTGAATTAACGTATATTTTTATTGATAAATTCCTGACACCGGTGTCATAATGTCAGTGTTTTATCATTTTGTTGTCAAAACGTATTCGCTGTCTATATCTTTATCTTTATCTTTATAGGCAGCATTTTTTACTGTGATAGCTACTTTGAGGTGATAGCTCAAAGTATAAATAACAATGGTACACCATTGTAAAATAATAAGCATGAGTCGCTTAACAAAAGAGATAATACTATGAGCCCAAACGCTTCTGCCCAATTTGATCCCATCTTAGTTGCTGATGTCGGCGGCACTAATGCCCGCTTTGCTTTAATAACTGCTTTTAATGAACAGACTAACCAATTTATAATAGAGCACATTAATATTTTTCCTAGTGCCAATTTTGGTTCTCTTGAAAGTGCGCTCGAGCAATATTTACAAACAGTCCCACATATTGCACCCAAACGCGCATGTTTAGCCGTTGCAGGGCCAATAAAAGCCGGGCAAGTGCATTTAACCAATTTAGGTTGGCATTTTAGCGTCAGTGAATTTAAAACTCATTTTGATTTACAACAACTTGAAGTCATTAATGATTTTGCTGCCTTTGCTTACGCTGCCCCTTATTTAGATCCTAAACAAAATGTCATTGTTAAATCAGGTCAAGCTGATGATAACGCAAACATTGGTGTTATAGGTCCAGGTACTGGTTTTGGTGCCGCGTGCTTAGTTAGAACGTCTCAATCTACCGCAGTGCTAAGTTCAGAAGGGGGGCATATATCACTTGCACCTGTTAATGAACTCGATACTTTATTATTAAATGAGTTACGTAAAGATCATCCCCATGTTTCTATCGAAACAGTTTTTTCAGGTCCTGGCATAACGCATTTATACAAAGCAATGTCTGCGGTTAAGGGTGTAACAGCTAAAAATTTAGATGCCGCACAAATTAGCAGCCTTGCAAATAGTGGTGAATGTGATGTGTGTGATGCAACCTTAAACCAGTTTTGTGATTGGATTGGCAGTGTTGCCGGTGATTTAGCGGTTGTTTATGGCGCGTTAGGTGGATTATTTATTGGCGGTGGAATACTACCTCGTATGCAAGCGAGACTTCTAGAGAGTCGTTTTGTTGAACGATTTTCGCAAAAGGGTATTATGTCGCAGTACGCAGGACAAATCCCTGTAACACTCGTAACACAAGACAACATACCGCTTATTGGCGCTGCTGCGTGTTTACACGATAGCAAATAGGGCTTTGGTCTTACAGGTTGTATTTGGATAATGGACAGATGAAAAAAGTAACCATAAATAGTGTAGCAAGCCATGCAGGGGTTTCTAAAAAAACCGTCTCACGCGTGTTAAACAATGAGCCTAATGTAAGTGCCGCCACCCGAGAAAAGGTGCTTGCGGTATTTAAAGAGCTTGATTACACCCCAAATCCAATTGCACGAGGTCTTGCTCAAAATCGTAGCTTTATTATTGGCTGTTTATACGATAACCCAAGTAAAAGTTATATTACCCGAGTGCAAACGGGCGCCTTAGAAGCGTGTAAAGAAAACAACTATAATTTATTGATACACCCTTGTGAGTTTCGGGGTGAAGCACTTATAAATAATATTGAGCAATTACTACAAACTTCTCGATTAGATGGCATTGTGCTAACACCTCCTTTTGGTGATTTTGCTGAGCTTGTTGCTTTTTTAAAATCTAAAAAAATTCCTTATGCAAGGGTTGCTTCAGCTTTACTACAAGATGATTCAATTTCAGTGCGTAGTAACGACGAGCAAGGCGCATTTGAGATTACCGAGCATTTAATTAACCTCGGTCATAAATCTATAGCCTTTATTAAAGGGCACCCAGATCACAGTGCCACGCAACAACGTTTTAAAGGTTACAGGCGTTCACTTGCAAGCCATGGTATAGAATTTGATGAGCGCTTAGTAGAGGAGGGTAACTTTAGTTATCACTCAGGTGTAGATAGTGCACGCAGCATATTAGATTTATCCCCTAGGCCAACCGCTGTATTTGCATCAAACGATTACATGGCGGCTGCCGTACTTAAATTAGCAACTCAGCGCCAATTAAAAGTGCCTGATGACATTTCAATAGCTGGGTTTGATAATGCACCCATTGCACGTCACATTTGGCCTGGGTTAACAACGATTGCACAGCCTGTTGAAGAAATGACTAAACAAGCCGTAACACAACTTATTTCACACATAGCTCAACCACAAGAACAGCCGTATCAGGTAACGCTTGAGTCGCGCTTGATTACACGCGAGTCTACCTCAGCAATAAAATAGTGAGTTTAAAACACTTTCACAGTAGCCCGAATATGAGTGACGCTTATTAGGGCTTTTTTTACTCTGAACTTGCTAAAACATGGTTTGTGCCTAAAAATCAATTAGGTCATTATTTGGTCATGTTAAAATATTAAACTATTTTTGTTACCGGGGGTTGACACCGGTGTCATTGCTATGCGTTAATACAGTGACACCGGTGTCAGGGTTGTTGTGAGAGGCTCCCTGGTAGCGTACCTTTGAACGGGTAAATCAAAGATGCTCAGTACAGTTATTTACGTGGAGTCTGTAGTTGCTACTGAGCCTTTATCCTCTAACTAATAGAGATGAGTTAAATTATGTTACATCCTCGTATTCAAGAAGTTACCCAGCGCGTTATCGAACGCAGTAAAAATACCCGTCAAGATTATTTAGATCGCATTTCGCACGCAAAAAAACAAACAAGAGTTCGTGCCGGTTTAGGTTGCGGAAATATAGCCCATGTTATGGCTGCATGTAGCAGTGATGACAAAGCGCGCTTAAAGGCTGATGAGCAGCCAAATCTTGCTATTATCAACTCATATAACGATATGTTATCGGCTCATGTGCCATACAAAGACTACCCAGATTTAATTAAAGACATTGCAACAAAATACGATGCTACAGCTCAAGTTGCTGGTGGCGTGCCTGCAATGTGTGATGGCGTTACGCAAGGGCGTGACGGCATGGAACTTTCACTTTTTTCTCGCGATGTAATTGCTATGTCTACGGCAATTTCTCTTTCGCACGATGTGTTTGATGGCGTTTTTTGTTTAGGCGTTTGTGACAAAATCGTCCCGGGTTTATTAATTGGTGCATTGTCGTTTGGTCATTTACCTGTGTTCTTTTTACCAGCAGGTCCAATGCAATCAGGTATTCCGAATAAAGAAAAAGCACGTATTCGCCAAAAGTTTGCACAAGGTTTAGTGAGCCGCGAAGACTTACTTGAAGCTGAAAGTGCGTCTTATCACAGCGCTGGTACATGTACGTTCTACGGTACTGCCAATTCAAACCAAATGTTAATGGAAATAATGGGCTTACACCTTCCAGGTAGCTCGTTTATTAATCCTTACACTGAGCTTCGCGATGGTCTTACAGGTAATGCTGTAGAAACAATGCTTAAGCAACTTACAGATGATAAAGAAAGCCCGTGTTTAGCCGATGTGATCAGCGAAAAAACGATTATAAATGGTTTAGTGGGTCTGCTTTCTACAGGTGGTTCTACTAACCATGCAATCCATATTGTTGCGATAGCAAAAGCTGCCGGCATTCAGGTTACGTGGAAAGATATGTCTGACTTATCAGAAGTTGTACCACTTCTTACACGTATTTACCCTAACGGCTCAGCTGATGTAAACCACTTTCAAGCAGCTGGCGGTATGGGTTTCTTAATGCGAGAACTAGCAAACGCTGGTTACTTACATACAGACGTTAAAACAATGCTTGGCGATGGTTTAGCACCATACATGACAGAGCCTCGTTTAGATAAAGACGATAGCTTGATCATGAGCGACTCAACTGGCCCAACTAAAGTTAAATGGGTAGATTGCCCAGCAAACTCGCACGATGAAGAAGTACTTCGCCCAGTGAGTAACCCATTTAGTAAGCAAGGTGGTCTGCAACTTCTAACTGGCAACTTAGGTAAAGCTGTTATCAAAGTGTCAGCGGTTGCTGAAGAACATCAAACCGTTACTGCTCCTGCAAAAGTATTTAGCTCACAAAGTGCTCTTCAAGATGCATACACTCGTGGCGAATTAAACCAAGACTTTATTGCCGTGCTAAAAGAGCAAGGCCCTAAAGCGAAAGGTATGCCAGAGCTACACAAGTTAACGCCAGTAATGGCAACGCTTCAAGATGAAGGCTTTAAAGTAGCCATTGTTACTGACGGTCGTATGTCGGGTGCATCAGGTAAAGTACCTGCTGCTATTCACTTAGCACCAGAGGCAGTAGAAGGCGGCATTATTGCTAAAATCCGAGAAGGCGATTTAGTGACGCTTGATGCGCCAAACGGAATCTTAAAAGTACACGTTAGCGACGAAGAGCTTGCTAAGCGTGAAGCAGAACTTAGCCTGCCAAGTGCAACATTTGGTACAGGTCGTGAATTATTTACTGGATTTAGAAATATCGTAAGCAGTGCCGATTTAGGCGCGAGTGCTTTTGGACTTGAATAAATATTAGCCATACTGGGTAATGAGGAACAAGTAATGAGTATTGAAAAAATCTTAGCATCGGCACCCGTAGTGCCAGTGGTTGTAATCGAAAAATTAGAAGATGCAGCACCACTTGCAAGAGCTTTATACAACGGTGGCTTAAAAGCCTTAGAAATAACACTACGTACACCCATTGCTGCAGAAGCTGTAAAGCTAATGAAAGCAGAAGTACCTGAAGCCTATGTAGGTACTGGTACGGTAGTAGATAAGGCAAGTTTTGATCTTTCGGTTGCTGCTGGTGCAGATTTTATGGTGAGTCCAGGTGTTAGTGATGAGCTTATTGCTTTAGCTAAAACATCAGATATACCATTTTTACCAGGCGCTGCAACTGCAAGTGAAGTTATGCAACTTGCGTCGCATGGTTTTAAGTATTTAAAATTCTTCCCAGCAGAAGCTGCAGGCGGAACAGCTATGCTTAAATCAATCGGTGGCCCATTACCACATATTACTTTTTGCCCAACTGGCGGCATTAGCCTAGCAACTGCTCCTAATTATTTAGCGCTTAACAACGTTATTTGTGTTGGTGGTACGTGGATGCTAGATAAACAACTAATTGAAAATAAAGACTGGCAAGCAATTGAAGCGCTTGCTCGCCAAGCAAGTGAACTTAAATAGGAGTCTAAAATGATTAATGTAGCAATTAACGGTTACGGCCGTATCGGTAGAAATGTTTTACGTGCACTTTATGAGTCAGCCCAAAACAGCGAAATTAAAATTGTAGCAATTAACGATTTAGCACCAGCTAACGTAAATGCACATTTAACGCAATATGACTCTGTTCATGGTCAATTTTCAAAAAAAGTAACACTTGAAAACAACACTATGCTAATTGGGGATGACGTAATTACGTTAACGCAAGAGCGTGACCCTGCAAACTTACCGTGGAAAGAGCTAAACGTAGATATCGTTTTAGAATGTACTGGTTTTTTCACTAAACGTGATGACGCCGCTAAGCACATTACTGCAGGCGCTAAAAAAGTAATCGTATCTGCTCCAGGTACTGGTTTAGATGCAACAGTAGTGCATGGTGTAAACAGCGACGTAATTAATGCTGACAGCAATATCATTTCTAACGCTTCTTGTACTACTAACTGTTTAGCGCCAATTGCAAAAGCAATTAACGACACAGTAGGTATTGAGCAAGGTAGCATGACGACTATTCACGCTTACACCAACGATCAAAACTTATCTGACGTTTACCACCCAGATTTATACCGTGCGCGTAGTGCAACTCAATCTATGATCCCAACTAAAACAGGTGCTGCGGCAGCTGTTGGTTTAGTATTACCAGAACTTGCTGGTAAATTAGATGGTATGTCGGTACGTGTACCTACAATCAATGTTTCTTTAGTTGATTTTACGTTTATCACTAAGCGTGATACGACTGCAGAAGAAATCAATGCAATCATGAAAGAAGCATCAACGGGTTCAATGAAGAGTATTTTAGAATATAACGAGCTTCCGCTTGTTTCTATCGACTTTAACCATAACCCAGCGTCGTCAATCTTTGATGCAACGCAAACTAAAGCCAATGGCAAACTAGTTAAAGTAATGGCTTGGTACGACAATGAGTGGGGTTTCTCAAACCGCATGTTAGACCAAGTTAAAGCATTAGGTCAGTACTTATAATTGACCTTGTAAAAGTTTAGCTTTATCCAACCAAGCCACGCATTGCGTGGCTTTTTTGCGTTTAGTTTATCTGTATATTTGCAATTCAAAATTAGAAGGGAACTATTTGTATTTTTTATACCCTAAATTTTGTTAATATGTGGGTGTGTAAATCAATGGAATTTCGTTGTATTTAATCAACTCAACGACGCAAGGAATAATAAAAATGATCAGAGCTCTATCGCGAAAAGTATTTCGCACAAATCATCTTCAGATAGGTGAGGGCAACATAAGTGGCTACATAGCCTGCTTTTTAGCAATACTGAGTTGCTTAGGCGTATTAGCGTTTCACTTTCCTGAATATTTAACCACACCAGAGCTGAGAAAAAGCTACAGCGTCGACTTTTTACGTCAGCTTATGTTTGCATCATTATTGGTCTCGGGCAGTTTAGGATTACTTAACTTTGTACGTAATACCAATAAGCGTTTAGGGGCTACAGCGTGGTTTTTTATTTTACTCGCTATTATGTTTGGCGGACCAAACGTTGAAGTAAACGAATTTGCTTCTGATACACCTTATATAGGGCTTGATTGGTTTATTTTAGATTTACTCGGCTCAACACTTATATTTATTGTGATTGAAAAGTTATTACCTCATCGTAAAGATCAAAAAATATTACGTAGCGAATGGCGAGGCGATTTAAACCACTTTTTTGTAAATCATTTAATTATTGGTTTTGTATTACTCGTTACTAACCACTTTGTGCATTATGGCTTTGGCTGGGCTGTATCATCTACAGTACAAGGTTATATAGAGCAAACACCCTTCATAGTGCAGTTGTTTTTAATAATACTCGTGGCTGATTTAATGCAGTATTGGGTGCATCGTGCCTATCACGAAGTCCCTTTATTATGGCGCTTTCATGGCGTACATCACAGTGCTAAAGAAATGGATTGGTTAGCGGGCTCTCGCCAGCATATTCTTGAAATACTCGTAACGCGCAGCTTAGTGCTCACGCCTATATTTGTACTTGGTTTTTCACAGCAAATAATTAGTTTGTACGTAATAATTGTGGGTTTGCAGGCTGTGTTTAACCATGCAAATGTGCGTGTGAAATTTGGTTGGCTAAAATATTTTATGGTTACACCGCAGTTTCACCATTGGCATCATGCGTCAGATAAAGCCGCGATTGACCGAAATTACGCTGCACATTTTTCGTTTTTAGATTATGTGTTTGGTACTGCTGTTAAAGGCCAAAAAGAGTGGCCACAAGCGTATGGTGTAGTCGGGGATTACATGCCCGTAGGTATGATTAAACAACAGGTTTACCCGTTTAAGCGCACTAAATAAGTACGGAAAATCCGAATAAACATAAAATAAAAGCGAGCAAGGTGTTACATTTTGCTCGCTTATATTATTAATATTAAATTTATTTTAGCTCTGCTAAAAACTCAGTAAATGTAGGTCTTTGATTTAGTGTAGGTTGCATGGCACATTTTGCCATATCGGACATTTTAACAAAGAGCTCACTATGCCTATCATCGCCAGTTACCGTGCCTAATAAGTCTTCAATTAAACACCCTAATGCACGTACTTCAATTAACTCGATTTGCTTTTGTTGATAATCACTTAACATGGCTAAGTTTGTGGCTGCACCAAAATCACCAAATAATACATCAGCATCTTTGTTTATCATGGTGTTATGCGCATACACGTCGCCGTGACTTACTTTACAAATATGCAAGTGATGTAAGGTACTTACCATTTGCTGTGCAATTTTTAAAATAGCGTGAGTTGAGTAATGGCAATCATTATTAAAGGTATCACGCGTACAGGTTTCAAGGCTTGGAGGCAGGCCTAAATTAGCAAAGCTTTTATCTATTAGCTCCATTACTAAACCTAGCTGATCACTTTGCTCAATGTAGGCAAGTACTTTAATTAAATTAGCGTGATCGCCTGCTTGTAAGCAGCAATTTACTTCATCAAGCGGATAGCCGTCGCTGGTAATTGCGCCTTTAAATAATTTAATCGCTACAGCACTTTCAATAGCTTGTGCTAAATGAATAACGCCCGATGCACCTTGGCCAATAACATGACTAAGTGTGTAATCGTTAAGAGGCTTATTTTCTAAGCAACTTTTTGTAAGGCACTGAGCTTTATTAAAATCGTTACCGGCAAACGCAAGCCAAGCAAGTTTTGGCAATTCAAACAGCCAGTCGTCTACTTGTGTTAAGTTATTAGCAGAGAGCCTAACAAGCTCAAGGTTTTTGCACCGCGCCATGCTACTTGGCAGTTGCTTAAGTTGATTGCCTGCAAGCGCAAGCTTTTTAAGCTGGGTGTAATTACCAAAATCTTCAGGTAATTCGCTTAACGTATTATCGGTGAGTATTAGCCACTCAATATTTTTTGGCAGGCTGTTTAAAGCAAATTCAGAAATTTGGTTACCTTTAAACGCGACCATAATTAAAGCAGGGCATTTAGCGAGCACTTTAGGAATATGCTTAAACTGATTAAACGATAAAAACACACGCTTCAGGTGTGTTAAACAGGCAAATTCATCAGGTAGTGTTGATAAATTATTATTTGATAAATCGAGAACTTCAAGCGTGTCAGCTAAGCTAAAGATTTCTTCAGGAAATGTCGTTAGCTCTTCTACCAATTGCAGGCGAGTAGCACCAACAAGTTTGCCACTTTTAAGCTCTTTAAGGGAGTTCATATTAATACCATGTTCTAAAAATGAAAAAGCCAACATAGCTGTTGGCTTAAAGTCGTTCTAACTTACTAAATCGCTCTTTAGAATTGCGCGTTATGGTAAACGTTTTGCACGTCGTCGCAATCTTCTAACATTGCTAAAAAGCGTTCCATAACTTCAACGTCTTCGCCTTCAATCGGCGTTTCAATTTGTGGCACAAAGCTAATTAGGTCTTCGTCAAATTCAGTCACGCCCATTTCTTCAAGCGCTGTACGTGTATTGTTGTACTCTGTGTGAGGAGCAAAAACAGTAACTTTACCGTCATCTACCTCTACGTCAGTTACATCAACATCAGCCATCATAAGAGCTTCAAGTACTGCTTCGTCGTCATCACCGTCAAATACAAAAATAGCAAGGTGATCAAATAAATGTGACACAGAGTTTTGAGCGCCAATTTTAGCATTTGCTTTGGTAAAACAAACACGTACATCAGCAAAGGTACGCTTGTTGTTGTCTGTTAAACAGTCAACAATAATCATACAGTTACCAGGACCGTAACCTTCGTAACGTGTTGCTGCGTAGTCTTCACCGCCGCCGCCTTTTGCTTTGTCTATTGCGCGGTCAATAACGTGTGCTGGTACTTGGTCTTTTTTAGCGCGTTCAATTAAACGACGTAATGATAAGTTACCATCTGGATCTACACCGCCGTTTTTTGCACAAATATAAATTTCTTTGCCGTACTTAGAATAAACTTTAGTTTTAGCACCCGCAGTCTTAGCCATTGAATCTTTTTTGTTTTGGTAAGCTCTTCCCATCTGCGTTTCGCCTTAATATATGTAAATAATAGAATAAAATTATAATGCGTATTCTAAAGGTAAATGCATTCAAGGGCTAGTAAGTATTAAAACAGATTAAATCGGTAACGTTTAAAAGCCATGTAAACTGTATTTTATTAATGGGATCATCGAGGGTTCTAGACGTTGGAATTATATCTATTATGTGTAAATTTAATTCAATAAAAAAGCAACCTGTATAACAGGTTGCCTTACTAAGTAATAAAAAGTAAGTGTTACTTACCAAATACGTACACGCTCATCTTCAGGAAGGTATAACGCATCGCCTGGTTTTACATCAAACGCTTTGTACCATGCATCGTGGTTACGCGGCGCTTGTGCTCTAAAGCGACCTGGGGCATGTGTGCCACCACGAAGCTGGTTAAGCATGCTTTGCTCAGTACGTTTTTCTTTCCATACTTGTGCCCACGCAAGGAAGAAACGCTGATCGCCAGTAACGCCGTCAATAACAGGCGCTTCTTTACCATTTAAACTGAGCTTGTACGCGTGATAAGCCATTGATAACCCACCTACATCACCAATGTTTTCACCAAGGCTATTTCGACCATTAACAAAGTTACCTTCGATTGGCTCGTATTTACTGTACTGCGCAGCCAGTTGGTCGGCTTTTTTGTCAAATGCAGCGCGGTCAGCATCAGTCCACCAATTACGTTGCACACCGTTTTCGTCTGATTTTGAACCTTGATCGTCAAACCCATGACCCATTTCGTGACCAATTACAGCGCCAATACCGCCATAGTTTACAGCCGGATCGGCATTTGGATCGAAAAACGGCGGTTGTAATATCGCAGCCGGAAATACAATTTCATTAAACGAGCTATTGTAGTAAGCGTTTACGCGTTGTGGCGTCATGCCCCAGCGGTTACGGTCTGTTTTTTGTAGCTCTTTTTCAACACTTTCTGCATGAAAAAATTCACGCATGTTTTTCACATTACCGATTAAATCGTTTTTAGTAATACTTAAACCATCATAAGACTGCCAAACATCGGGATAACCAATTTTTGGTACAAATGCAGCCAGTTTAGCGCGCGCATTTACTTTAGTTTCATCGCCCATCCACTCTAGGTTATCAATACGTTCACCAAGGGCTGTACGAAGGTTTTCAACCAGCTCTGACATTTGTTGTTTTGACGACTCAGGAAAGTAACGTGCTACGTATATTTTACCAATAGCAAAACCAAGCGAACTTGTGCCTGACATTTCACTTATTGCACGTTTCCAACGAGGGCGAGGCTCTTGTTGTCCGTTTAGTTCTTTACCAAAAAAAGCAAAGTTAGTATTAAATACGTCTTCTGATAGTAAACCTGCGTTACCGCTTATAGCATGATACGTTAGGTAGTCTTTCCATACTGCAATATCTTCTTGATTGATTAGTTCAATCATCGCTTTTATTGGCTCAGGCTGAGAGATATTTAACTGAGGTACTTTATAACCTGTTTGCGCAAAGTATAAATCCCAGTTAAAGCCAGGATAAGCAGTGCTTAAATCGGCGCGTTCAATTTGGTTTAGCGTTAAATCGCGATTACGGCGCTTTTCACGGGGCCAATGACCTTGTGCAATTTTGGTTTCAAGATCAACAATTGCTTGAGCACGCTCTGCGGTATTTTCTACTCCTGCAAACTCAAGCATGTCAGCAATGTGGGCAACATAAGCTGTACGGGTTTTAACAAAGCGCTCAGCATCTTCAAGGTAGTAAGAACGATCGGGTAGACCTAAACCACCAGCACCTAGTGACATTTCATATTTATTAGGGTCTAGGCGATTAAACCACATGCCGCCGCCAAAAGGGGCTTTATTACCGGTTAACCAAGACTTACCAAACATTTCAGCTAAATCGTCAGTTGACGCTATATCACTAATTTCACTTAATAATGGCTTGATTGGCGTCACACCTAGTTTATTAAGTGTTTCGGTATCCATATACGCATTGTAAAAATCAGCAACGAGTTTTTCTTCTGCGTTTAAGTCTTTGCGTGCTGCTATTTCTTCAATAATAGCTTTAACATCGCCTTCGCTTCGCTCAGCTAATCCTGAAAATGCACCATAGCGGGTTTTATCTGCAGGCATTTCGTAGTTGTCATACCACGTGCCGCTGGCATACATAAAAAAGTCATCGCCTGGTTTAACGGCTTCGTCACGGGCTGTTAAATCAACACCAAAACTACCCAACTCTGCTTTTTCTGTCACTGCTGCAGTGGCTACTTTAGGTTGTTGCTCTTCTGTTTTTGTTGTTTGCGGCTCTGAACAACCGGTAATAAATGTGGCAGCTAATGCTGCGGCAATTAAACTCTTTTTCATTACTTACTCCTGAGTATCACTGATTGAATTAAAGCAGCAGTGAATCATTTTTATTGTTACGAATATTTAACTTATCGATTGTTATTGATATTAATCAGACAAACAAACCTTTTGAGGTGAATCACCACTGTGCTCGATAAAACTAATATAGAAGAAAAGAGAAAGGCTAATAGGCGCTATAAACGCTTTATTTAGCTCGAATACCGGCAAGCACAAGAGCTAAAAGGGGTTACGCAGTATTTATTTTTTATGCTGAAGCTCCCACATACGGGCGTATTCTCCGGCGAGTGTAAGTAACTCATTGTGCTTACCTTGCTCAATAATTTGTCCGGATTTGAGCACAATAATGGTGTCTGCATCGGTAATAGTAGATAACCGATGAGCAATAACAATACTCGTATGGTTACTGGCAACTTCACGCATTGCTGCGAGAATTGCTTGCTCAGAATGAGAGTCGAGTGCAGATGTTGCTTCATCAAAAATTAAAATAGGGGACTTTTTCAAAATGGCGCGGGCAATGGCAATACGCTGTTTTTCGCCGCCGGATACTTTTAAACCGCGCTCGCCAACCAGTGTTTTATCGCCTTTATCAAGTGTTGCTATAAAGTCTTTTAAATGCGCCATAGCAATGGCTTCATCAATTTCAGCATCGCTTGCTGATGGTCTACCGTAAGCGATATTTTCACGAATCGTGGTGTTAAAAAGCACGGTGTCTTGCGGGACTATTGCAATGGCTTTTCGTAAACTATTAAGTGTTACTGAGTTTATAGCTTGATTATCAATACTAATTTCACCGGCGCTTACATTATAAAAACGATAGAGCAGTCGCGCCAATGAGCTTTTACCAGCCCCACTGGCCCCAACAATAGCTACTTTGCTGCCTGCTTTAACATTAAAGCTAAGATTATTAAGAATAGGGCGATGCGCATCGTAACTAAAACTTACATTATTAAATGTTATTTCACCTTGGCTAAAATTGAGCTCTTTAGCATTAAGTGCATCGGTTATTTGTGGCTTTTTGTTAAGTAGCCCTAGCATATTTTCAAGGTCGGTTAGCGCGCGTCTTATTTCGCGGTACACAAAACCTAAAAAGTTAAGCGGTAAAAACAATTGAATCATATACGCGTTAATCATCACAAGTTCACCAATAGAAAGCGTACCTGCAACTACCTCGGTTGAACCCAACCACATTAAAGCAGTAATAGCACAAGCAATAATAAGTGCTTGACCTGAGTTGAGGGCGAGCAACGACATTCTATTTTTTAAACGGGCTTTTTCCCAGTTTGCTAAAAAGGTGTCGTACGTTTTTGCTTCAAACTGCTCATTATTAAAATACTTTACAGTTTCATAATTAAGTAGGCTGTCTATAGCGCGGGTATTACTTTGATTGTCGGCAGCATTTGCTTCTCGAATAAAGCGGTTTCTCCACTGGGTAACAACCACCGTAAAGGTAATATAAATAGCAACTGCCAATAATGTAATCAGCGCAAACCAAACAGAAAACAACGTGCCAAAAATAATCGCAACAGTTAGTATTTCAAACAAAGTAGGCACAATATTAAACATTAAAAAACGCATTAAAAAGCTTAACCCGCTAGTACCGCGTTCTATATCGCGACTAATGCCACCGGTTTGCCTATCTAAATGAAAAGCCAGCTCAAGTGAGTGCAAATGCTTAAATACTTTTAAACCAATATCACGCATAGCGTGCTCGGTAACGCGAGAAAATACAGCATCTCTTATTTCACCTAAAAATACACTAGCAAAACGCAGTGCACCGTACATCAATAACAATAAAGCAGGAACAACTAGCAGTGGGTTAATCGACTTATCTACCGAGTCTATTATTTCTTTAAGCGCCCAAGGCATTAAAAGCGTGGCACCTTTTGCGCCTATAAGTGCCATAAGTGCAATAAAAACACGGCCTTTAAATTTTGTAAGGTAGGGCCACAGTGTTTTTACACTTTGGCGTAAATTCATGGCGTCTGGTCGTTTTTCTGTGCTTTGTCTGGGGCGCATTAGTGATCTCTGTTAAAACTAAATACTTAATTAATAAGCATTGTATTTTAAATGCTTGCCCTTATATACTACGCATCCCTTATTTTAGTTTTAAAACGTGAATGTTTAAATTTAGAGTGTTTTTAACTGCCTTTTTGCTACTTGCTGCACTTTTTAGTGTGCAGAGCAATGCTATGGGCGCCTCACAAAATTTAAATATCAATATTAGTACGCAGGTTTCGCTTACTGATATTGCCGATTTAACTAAAATACAGCCTATTAGTAAGTCTGTAGATACATCGCAGCATAAAAAAACGCATCAAACCGATTTTGACGCGCACCAACCACGGTTAACTGCCAATAATTCATCATTGTTTTTGCACACTGTTCAAAGTGAGCCAGAATACGATGTGGTTTTTGAATTTTTTGCTCAAAATCTTGTTAGGCATATATTTTTACGACCGAGAGCCGTTAACCGTATACAACCTTGGTATACGTTTGTAACTAATAGTAAAAAGTCGCGCTTGAGTGGCTGGAAAGACGTTAATTTACTCTACACTGCTGTAACTACCTACCACGCTTAATTTTCCTTATTTAATTTTATTAGGTTTTAACTTTTAAAGTTTTAGCCTGCAGATTAATTGTGCTTTTAAAAAGTACGTTGCTAGCTTTGCTGGCAATAAGGATTCAACATGTTAAGTTTTAAAAAAGATAAAAAGCCGTCTACGGCTAAGTTCAAATTAAGCTATATAGCCATGCTAATAGTACTGGTTTTATTAGCTATTAGCGCATTACCAAACCTATATCCAAATAAATCGTGGTTGCACGTAAGTAATACGCCGCACAGCGAAACACAATCTTTACCAAGTACTAAAACCCTAGTTACTTTTTTAAATAACCAAGGACTTGAGGTTGAGCAAGGCTTAGATAAACAATCATCTATTAATGTACTTTTAAACGAGCCTACTAAAAGCGCACAGGCGCAAGCGGCTATAAAAGCGCAGTACCCAAACACGCAAGTAAAAATTGTTGAGCATGCAACCAGCCCTACATGGTTACAAAATTTTGGTTTATCACCAATAAAGCTGGGCCTTGATTTAAATGGCGGTGTGCTATTTGTACTAGACGTAGATTTAGATAAAGCCGTTGATGAGCAATTAGTCAGTGCGTATCAACAAGCTAAATCAATCATTATTAAGCAAAAAGCACATGGCGTAAAAGCGCAGCAAACTCAGCATGGGTTTGAAATAAACGCATTGCCTAATGCAACCGACAAGTTAACCCCCGTTATTGAAGAGCTACAAAGCCGATTTGCTAATTTAGCCGTTGTAACAAGCAATAACGGCAGCGTTAAAACTGCCAAATTTAATTATTCAGAGCAAGGCCGCAGCAGCTTTGATAAAGAGGTTATGGGGCAAACACTTACAACCCTTCGTTCGCGTATTGAAGAGTTAGGTATTACCGAAGCGGTAACACAGCAACAAGGCAAACATCGCATTCGTATAGAGCTACCAGGCGTGCAAGATCCAACCGAAGCAAAACGTATTATTGGTGCAACAGCATCGCTTGGTTTTTACCAATTAAAAGAAATTGGCGGGCAAACATTTAATCTGCAATCGGGCGGAACCATAAAGCTCGATCCTGTACCAATTTTTACAGGCGATCACATTAATAATGCAAATATAGGCCGCGACGATTGGGGTAAACCACTTGTTCAACTTAGCCTAGACGGCCAAGGCGGGGATGCAATGTCGGCGTTTTCAAAAGCCAATATTGGTAAGCCAATGGCGACGGTTTACTCTGAGTACTCTCAAAACGCTAAAGGCGAAGTAGTTAAAAAAAGCGAAGTTATTAATGTTGCCAATATTGCTCAGCATTTAAGTTCGCGTTTTAGTATTACCAATATGAAAAGCCAACAAGCTGCAGCCGATCTGGCATTGTTACTACGTGCAGGCTCGCTTACAGCACCCGTTACAATTGTGCACGAACAAACAATAGGGCCAAGCCTCGGCCAAGAAAACATTAGTAATGGCTTAGCCGCGCTTATGTTAGGCATGGGTATTACGCTTGCATTTATGGCGCTTTGGTATCGCCGTTTAGGCCTTATTGCAAACGTAGCACTTATATTAAATTTAACGTCGCTTGTGGGCTTAATGTCATTATTACCAGGGGTTGTGTTAACGCTTCCGGGTATTGCAGGCTTGGTGCTAACCATAGGTATGGCGGTAGACACTAACGTAATAATATTTGAACGCATTAAAGAAGAACGTCGCCAAGGCCGTGCACCATATCAAGCTATTCAAGAGGGTTATAAACAAGCCGCAAATACAATATTTGATGCCAATATAACCACCATGATCACCGCACTTATTTTATACGGCATAGGCTATGGGCCCGTTAAAGGTTTTGCCATTACATTAGCACTGGGACTTTTAACGTCTGTATTTACAGGTGTGTACGTATCAAAAATATTAAGCCAAACGTTGTATTTAAAAATGAGTAAAAAAGCAGGAGTAAAAGTACATGCTTAATTATTTTTTGAAAGGTGAAAAGGGCACACGTTTACGTTTTATAGGCATGCTTTTAAGCGCCATGTTAGTGTTGCTATCCGTATTTGCGCTTACGCAAAAAGGTTTAAATTTCGGCTTAGACTTTACCGGCGGTTATTTAACTGAGTTTACAACCAGCCAAAGCGTTGAGCTAAAAGAGCTTCAATCGTTTATTGCTAAAAATCACAACGGTGAGTTTGAGCTAACCGCGCAAGGGAATAGTCATTTTCAATTAAGAGAAGCGCCAAGTGCATCAACTACATCAACAGCAGCTAATAGCCTTGATTGGCAAAGCGCTGTTACACAAAACGATGATATAAACGCACAGGTATTATCGTCAGCTTATATTGGCTCACAAGTGGGCGATGAGTTATTTGATCAAGGCTGTTTAGCAATGTTTGCTGCAATGATTGCGGTAATGATTTACCTTGCAGTGCGTTTTGAATGGCGATTAGCGGTAGGCTCTGTGGTAGCGCTAGTGCACGATTTAATACTCGTACTTGGGTTGTTTTCACTATTACAAATTGAGTTTAACCTGACCGTGCTGGCCAGCTTACTGGCTATTATTGGCTACTCACTTAACGACTCAATAATAGTGGGAGATAGAGTGCGTGAGCTTTTACGTGTTCAATCAAACAATGTACTTAGCCCCGCGACTATTATTAATAATGCGATTAAAAGTACGCTAACACGCACCTTAATAACGTCGGGTACCACACTTGCAACGGTTGCGAGCGTTTGGTTACTTGCAGGCGCACCACTGCAAGGCTTTGCTATAGCATTATTTACCGGCATTGTAGTGGGTACGTTCTCGTCTATTTGTATAGCGGCAACCTTGCCGGAACTATTGGGCTTAAGCGCTAAAAACTACGAAGTTAAAGTAGATGCCCACACGCAGACATTATTAGATATGCCATAAGGTTTTTAATAAAGCACAAGCAAAGAGCTGCACCAACCAACGGCTCTTTGTTAGTTTAATGCAAATTTAAGCCCCGCTAGTATTCCCACCAAACTTGCGGGGGTTTAAAACAATGGTTTTAAGCCTAGCAAAAATGTTAAACTAACTGCCTTATTTTTACAGCCTGTATTGTATTAATCCCCATGAATAAAACCCACGTTATCGAACATCTTCGTTTTGCGCTAGAAGCGCAGCTTACAACAGCAAAAGTAGCGGCAAAAACTGCGCACGACACCGCCACACATGAAGAAAACATAGCCGAAAACAAATACGATACCCTAGGGCTCGAAGCCGCTTATTTAGCACAAGGCCAAGCTCAGCGCGTAAACGATTGCTATAAAAGCATAGAATTGTTTGAGCCTGCATTTAACGAAAAACCAACCGACAAAATAGCTATCGGTTCGCTGGTGTGTTTAGAAGATGATAACGCAGCCCAAAAATGGTTTTATTTAGGCCCTGCAGCTGGTGGTTTAACAGTAAATGTTAAAGAGCACGCAATTGCTGTTGTAACACCCGGCGCACCAATGGGTAAGCAGTTACTAAATAAACAGATTGATGATGAAATTACGTTAACAATTGCAGGTAAAGCCCACGAATATGTGGTGGTAGAGATTTTATAAAGCTTTGGTTTTTTAAGAGAACACCATCTGACAAAGCTATGCCAACGTAATAATCGCTTATTTATATTCATTAAATTAATTGTCGGATGGCATGGCTGCGCCATTTATCCAACCTACAGCTATGTTTTTATAGCGTAACGTGGTGTGTACTTCAATTTGTACAAAGGCATATAATGAGAAGTACCTAATAGTTTAAAAATGAGCAGGGTTGACGTTAGGTGCTTCCTTTTTAATTGATTTTAGTGGTTATACAGCCTCGTTAGTTGTATTTCCCAAGTTGGCTACTCGGTGCTACTATAGTGATACATTTGTTTGGGGATTATTATGAGAGTAGAACTAGTAACAACATTGAAGCGTCAAGCAACGAAGATATTATCTGAACTTCATTCCTCTAAAGAACCTGTGTTGATAACTGAACATGGACAACCATCTGCATACTTAGTAGATGTTGATGATTATGAATTTATGCAAAAGCGTATGCAAATTCTTGAGTCTCTTGCAAAAGGAGAGCAGGCAATAAGTCGTGGTGAAACCATGTCGAATGTTGAAGCTAAAGATAAAATGAATAAATGGCTGAAATAATTTGGACTAATCCAGCTTTGGATGATCTTAACGATATCGCTGAATATATCGCATTAAGCAATTTGCAGTCAGCGAAAAAATTGGTTTCCAAAATATTTGAAAAAGTTGAACGTCTCGAACCCTTTCCTGAATCAGGTAAAAAACCAATTGAGTTAGCTAACCTAAATTATCTTGAACTGGTCGTGAATCCTTGTCGTATATTTTACAAAAAAGATAACAATAAAGTATATATTTTGCACGTAATGAGACAAGAACGAGACTTACGAAAATTTTTGCTGCTAACGCAATATACAGCTAACAAGTAGGTAATCCCTGAGTGAAATTAGTATGACCCCCATACTAATTATTATAAAAAGCAATTATTAAAAAGCCATCCAAACATCTCATCTAACCATCTATCAAAATCCCAACTTAACCAATATAAGAACTAAATTATGGTTTGTTTATTAAAAAAATTGCTACACACGTTCGTTAAGTGTTTAATATACCGTACATAAAGAATATGGAGGTTGAAATATGAGACATAACAATTGGTCTTGCTCTAAGTGTAATAATAACGAATTTGATACCGGTGAAATAAGAGTTTCGGGTGGCTTTTGGTCAAGAATTTTTGATGTTCAAAATAAAAAGTACACCGCTGTGACATGCAGTCGATGTAGTTTTACTGAATTTTATAAAGGTTCATCATCAACACTTGGTAACGTATTTGATTTCTTTACTGGGTAATCAAAGCTTAAAAAGCACTTTAACTGAAATGTAAACTGATCAGTTCAAGAGATACCTCCTCATTAAGGTGAGGAGGTTAAATGCTTAAACACACCTAAGCGATAATTCACCTTATTAAATGTAGGTGGACCTTTAGATATACATTAACTAATAGCAGTTAAACAAAATCTATTACACGCACTAATAATAAGCTTCAATAACAGACCATAAGGCTTGGATGAATTTATTTTTATGATTTTTCATCTAACATCCTATATTTTAAATATCCAATTTTAGGTAGCTTTTTTCACAAACTTCGCTGTTACCATCATTTCGCCAATGCCTTCTACTTTACAATCAAGCTCGTGATCTTTTTTATCAAGCACTCTTCTAACTACCGCTTTGGTGCCAATTTTAATTACTTGCGAGCTGCCTTTAATTTTTAAATCTTTGGCTACTGTCACTTTATCGCCATCATTAAGTAATGTGCCGTTGGCATCTTTAACTAAAATAGCGTCTTCATCGTTTGTATTATTTGGGTTCCACTCATGGGCGCACTCGGGGCAAATAAGCAGTTGTTGGTCCTCGTAAACATATTCACATTGGCATTTTGGGCAAGCAGGCAGCGACATTTTTAAACTCTCATAAGGTATTGTTTTGCGTATTTTAATCTGCATTTATAGGAAAATATAGTTAATCAATATTTTTCATCTTCACGCTAAAAATATCTCGTTTGTGCGTTTTTAAAAAAGGGCATATAAAGCACATGTCGCTTAAGCAATTTAAGCGCTAACTCGTACAGTAGGTACCTGTTAAAGCACCCATCATATTAAGTGATACGCGCAATGCCCACTTAGTACGATGGGTGTTTCTATTTATAATGCTTAGTAATGTTACTTAAGCATGCTTTTTATATTTCTGACTTAACTAGGAAAAGTCGTGTTTAAAACCTTAATAGTGGTTGATAACAACGAGCAAACGCTTGCTCAATCGTTCGAAAATGTAATTACGTTTAATACCTACTTACGTGATTACCCAAAACAAAATGAGCCAAAAACACGCATTATTAATCTGTGCGATTCAAGCCAATACTTGAGCAAAGGTTACTATTGCTCATTACTTGCTGAGGCGCGCAAACACCAAGTTTTGCCAAGTGTAAAAACAATAAATGCACTTCGTAGTGGCCAAGCTCTTATGTTAAATGTGGGCCAAATAGACGGTACACTTTACTTTGGTAATGCACTAAACGATTTACAATCAAAAGCGGCAAAGTCGGTATTTAAACAATACCCAGCGCCTATTTTATTTGTTGATGAACAAGGATTATTGCAACAAGGCTCGATGTCGTCTTTAAACGAGCAGCAGTACAGCGAATTTGTAGCCAAGCTAGATAACTTTACTAAAACGCAGTGGCGAATTGGTGCGGTGCAACGTCGTTTTAGATGGGACATGGCAATACTTGTTGATCATAACGAAAAAGTACCACCGAGTGATAAAGACGCCATTGCACGTTTTATTAAAGCAGCGGCTAAACACGGTATTTATGCACAAGCATTAAGCTTTGACGAAATTGACAATATTGCCCAGTTTGATGCGTTATTTATTCGCCAAACTACAGCGATTGACCACCCAACGTACCGCCTTGCAAGCAAAGCGCAAAGCCTGGGTTTAGTAGTTATTGACGATGCTGAGTCTATTTTACGTTGTTGTAATAAAGTGTATTTACACGATGCTTTTAATTATCAAAAAGTGCCAAGTTTAAAAACGGTTGTAGTGGCTGATCAAGCAAATGAAACGCTTGAGCAATTAGAAGAAGCGTTTACGTATCCGCTTGTTTTAAAAATGCCTGAAGGATCGTTCTCAAAAGGTGTGTTTAAAGTTTCAAACCGTGATGAGCTTGCCGCTAAGCTTACCGAGCTGTTTGAATATAGCGCATTAGTGCTTGCACAAGAGTATATGTATACCGAATACGATTGGCGAGTGGGTGTGTTAAATGGCCGTGCAATTTATGCATGCCGCTATTTAATGGCGCGTAACCATTGGCAAATTTATAACCACGATGCTAAACGGTTTTTCTCTGGTGGCTTTGAAACATTGCCAACCTTTGAGTTACCAAAAGCAGTATTAGATGCAGCTTTAAAAGCATGTAAAACAGTGGGTAGGGGTTTATATGGCGTTGATGTTAAAGAGCATCAAGACAAAGCATACGTGCTTGAAGTAAACGACAACCCAAGTATTGATCACAAGGTAGAAGACGGCTATTTAGGCGATGAGCTATACATGATCATTATGGATGAGTTTAAACAACGCTTAGAAGCACGAGGCCGTGGGTAATAACATGAGCAACCTTGTTATTCGAAAGGCGCTTAGCAGTGATTTAAATGCACTGATTGACGTTGAAAACACCTGCTTTAATAACGATAAATTAAGCCCGCGTAGTTTAAAGCGCTGGCTTAGTGCTAAGCACGGTATTTTACTCGTTGCAGAAAATGGCGAGCAAGTATGTGGGTATGGATTAGTGTGGTGCCATAAAGGGACTCGTTTAGCGCGTTTATATTCGCTTGCTGTTTTACCCACAATGCAAGGTAAGGGGATTGCAAAAGCACTGCTTACTAGCCTTGAAAAAGAAACGTATGAGCGTGGGCGTATTTACCTTCGTTTAGAGGTGGCTGTAAATAACGAAGGTGCGATAGGGCTTTATAAAATCTTGGGTTACAGAGTGTTTGGTCAATATAGCGATTATTACGATGACCACAGTGACGCACTACGAATGCAAAAAAATATTCGACAAACAAGTGAGTTAAAAGTGGCGCGTTTAACGCCGTGGTATCAGCAAACTACCGAGTTTACTTGTGGGCCTGCTGCGCTATTAATGGCAATGGGTGCACTTGAGCCAACAACTGAGCTAACTCAATCACATGAGCTGGCACTTTGGCGTGAAGGTACCACCATTTTTATGACATCGGGTCATGGTGGTTGTCATCCGTTTGGTTTGGCACTTGCTGCTAATAAGCGTGGTTTTATAAGCGAAGTAATGGTTAATACCACAGAGCCTTTGTTTTTAGATGGCGTACGCAACGAGAACAAAAAAGTGGTACTTGCCACCGTGCATCAGCAATTTGTAGATGGTATAGCGCAGGCAAATATACCGCTTACGTATAAAGATGTAGAGCTTGAGCATATTGAGCAGTGGTTAAGTAAAGGCTTTAGTGTGCTGTTATTAATTAGTACATACAGTTTTGATGGTAAAAAATCGCCACATTGGGTGTGTGTTACGCACCTTGATGAGCACTGCGTGTATGTTCACGACCCGTTTTGTGAGCTCGGTAACGATAAACAGCTCGCAATAGATTGCCAATATGTACCTATTGCACGAAGTGATTTTAGTAAAATGTCAGCGTTTGGTAGCCAACGTTTAAGAACGGCGGTGGCTATAGCTAATAAAATATAAGGTTAACAGTGACTTTTTTAGATTTAATTAATGTAGCCCCGTATTCGTGGGCAGCTATTGGTACTGCGGCTTTTTGTGGTGCTATTATTGGAATAGAACGCCAATTGCGTGGTAAACCTGTAGGAATTCGTACATCAGCTCTAATAACGCTGGGCACGTATTTGTTTTTATCCACTGCGTTTAATTTACAGGGGGATGTAATTGATCATTCTCGTGTAGTTGGGCAAATAATTACAGGTATTGGCTTTTTAGGGGCAGGCGTTATGCTCGCAAAAGATGGTGCGGTAGTTGGCGTAACCTCTGCTGCAACCATTTGGGTGCTTGCATCAATAGGCGTGATGATAGCGACCGAAAACCTTGGGGCTGCAATAAAACTCTCGGTGCTGGTGGTCGGTATTTTATATGGTGTAGACGTACTTGAGGCTAAATTTAAAAGCTTAAGCAAAGGCGTACACACTAAAGTAAAAAACTATCAAAAGCGCTATTATCGAAAAGAATATAACGACACAGAACGCCACTAAAAGTGGCGTTTTTATTATACCAACCTGCATAAATCTTTGATCAATTTATCGAATTAAATTTCACTATAACGTCGTTAGAAATTTTTTATTTAGAACAGCTAGATACAAAAATTTTTGCCTAGTTCTAGCGTAATTTTCTTAACGTTAAATAGACCCCGTATATAAGCAGATTGGTATTAGAGTGTAATTGTTTGATAGTGGATGGCATCTTCAATAGGAGCTGGGCGTCCAATAAAATAGCCTTGCACGTTATCAACGCCTAGTTTTCTGAGTGTGTGTAATTCATCTTGATTTTCTATACCCTCAGCTACAATTGAGCAATTAATTGCTTTGGCAAATCCGCATAGTGCTTTAGCTAATAAAAACTTTCTACGATCTGTGTTTATATTCTGAGTAAGGCTGATGTCTAACTTAATGATATCTGCTTCTAATTCTAAAATATGCTGAAAGGATGAGAATCCAGCACCTACATCGTCTATAGCGAGTTTTACACCTCGGTTTCTTAATGGTAGAAGTGCGGTTCGCATCGCTTGGTAGTCTAAAATAGGAGAATGTTCAGTCACTTCTAAAATTATTCTATTACAATCGATGCTTTGTAATACTTTGTCTATTGAGCCTGATAAAATATGCTGAGGTGAAGTATTTATAGTGATATAAGCTTTTTCATCAAATTGGTCTAAACAATGTAAGGTATTTTGTATAGCAAGTATTTCTAATGCTTCTCCTAAACCTAGCTTTTCAGCATCTTTAAACCAAATGTCAGGTGTTTTATAGGGTTCAATAAAAAAGCGTGACAGAGACTCATAACCCGAAAGTTGGTTGGTTGATAAATTAAATATGGGCTGAAAATAAATCGTAATATCGTTTGTTTTTATAATATTTTCAATCAGCGATTTTGACTCATTATTTAAAATGTCAGACTGAAATTTTTTTTCGATTAACTCAGTAGCTATTTCAGAAATGAGCCTAAGAAATGACAAATCTTTGTCGTTCAGGGCATTGTCTAATACGGTTTTATAACAGCAAAAAGTTCCATAAACTTTTCCGGTGGATAAAATAATGGGTACACCAATATAAGAGCCAATATTTAGCTTTTCTGTGACTGGCATGTTGCGGGTTATTGGGTGCTCAAGAGTATTAGGGATTATTTGTTCTAGCTCGCTATCGGATATTTTTTTACAGTAAGTTTCGCAAATTGGATCTGAATTACCTACTGATACGCATGTATTTGTAGTTTGGTTATCTACCACTTTAAAAACGCGATCAGTATTGGTGAATTCTGAAATAAACGCGACTTCCATACTCAAATGTTTTCGTACAAGTGAAAGTAACTTTAATAACTTTGATTCAATAGAAGCATCGCTTTGTGGATCAAAAAGGTGCTTACTAAGTTTATCTCTCATGCAGTTACCTTGGTATGGCATAAATTATATTATTGATAAGAGTATAATTTATGTATAAAAAAATGCCAATTTAGAGTGCCGTCGCTGGTTAGCCAAATAACTTTCGTCTAACTACTTTTCTATAACCACTAGGTGTTTGGCTTAATACTTTTTTAAACACGCGGGTTAAATGCCCTTGGTCGTTATATCCAACTTCTAAAGCCACTTCTTGAATTGATAAATTTGATGATGCTAATAACTCTTTCGCACCTTCTACGCGTAATTGTTGCCAATACTCAATAGGGCTTTGGTTCGTTGCGGCTCTAAAACGGCGGGTAAAAGTACGATAGCTTAAGCTAAATTGAGCTGCGACTTCTTGCAGGTTTAACTCGGTGGCTAAATTTGTTTTTAGCCAAAACTGAATTTGCGCAATTAGCTCATCGGGGTGGCGGTCTACAGCACCTTCTAAGTAGCGTTGATCTTCATAGGGTTTGCGTATTTCGTGCGAAAAATTACGCTCTACATGCTGCGCGGCGGCTTTTGTGTAGTACTGGCTGATAATATGTACGATCACATCTGCAAGGGCATTAAGGCTTGCTACGGTATACATGCGCTCTGATTGGGTTATAAAAAAGTCGGGCTTTAAGCGCACCTGCGGGTAGTCATGGCTAAATTGTTTGGCGTAATGCCAATGGGTGGTAGCAGGGTGGCCATCAAGTAAGCCAGCCTCTGCTAATAAACAGTTGCCAGTACCGACACCAATTATATGGCTGCCTGCGCTAAAGCTTTCGCTCAGCCAATCAACTATTTCTTGATTTGTTCGCACCACTGGGCGTGGGTTCCGCCAAATACCCGGCACTATAATCAAATCGCTGTAGGGCGCGTTAGTTGTTATGCAATCAGGATTTATAGCAAGGCCTGCACGGGTGGGTATAGATTCAGCACTTTTAGCCACTAAATTTATAGCAAGTGGCCTAAAGCTTTGCTTATCAAGATGCCCTTTAGCAAAGGCCTCGCCGGCTCTTAGCATTTCTATAGGCAGCGTTAAACTAGTCACTAATAAATGCGGATATACCGCTATAGCAATATTTAGAGGTGGATTAGTGTGTTTATCAGTCATATAAATGCTCCGACCAGTACCTTTTGGCCTTTAGTGCTTAATATTTGGCTATTAAAGCACAATGTGTGGTGCATAATCCATTTAAACTGCCTCTTCTCCTTATAACACGTTTCTAAAAGGTAAATTATGACAGCATTACCCGTTATAGTAGGCATGGGTGGCATTAACGCCGCTGGCCGTACTTCTTTTCATCAAGGTTATCGCCGTATCGTGTTAGATAGTTTAAATGCTCAAGATCGCAGTGAAACATTTTTAGGCCTCGCCACACTGATGAATCTAGTAAGCGTTGTAAACGGCCAATTACAAGATACACAAGGTAATAATGTTGAGCAAAGCGACATAGAAGCACGCTTTGGTGAGCAAATTATTGCTGGTACACTTATTCGTAAAATTGAAAAAGAACACTTTGATGCCGATGCCACACCGTGGCAGCAAAAAATGACACTAACCGCATCAAGCGATAACGCAATTGTGTTTGAAACGCGTGCTCGCGACTTACCTGCACCTGTTCCAGCTAGCTGGCAGGTTGAAGAGCTTGAAGGCAAAAAAGTTAAAGTAACTATTGCAGCCGACTTAGACGTAAAGCACGACTCAACACGCGATAACCCAATTAAATCTGCTGGGCAATTTCCGACTGGGTTTGATCCATCAGTTATGTATAACAGCCGCTATCAGCCTCGTGGTTTGCAAGCCACTATTTTTGCAGCTACAGATGCGATTAAATCAACAGGGCTTGATTGGCAGCATATTATGAATAGCGTAGAGCCAGATAAAATTGGTACCTATTCAGCATCGGTAATTGGCCAAATGGACGACAAAGGCCTAGGTGGTTTAGTAAAAGCGCGCCAACAAGGCGACCGTGTTAGCACTAAGCAGTTAGCACTGGGCTTAAATACAATGTCTACCGATTTTATTAATGCCTATGTTACGGGCAATGTAGGGACTACGTTTTCGACCTCGGGCGCATGTGCAACGTTTTTATATAATTTACGTGCAGCGGTTAATGACATACAAGCAGGGCGTACACGCGTTGCGGTTGTCGCAAGTGTTGAGTGTGCTATTACACCAGAAGTTGTAGAAGGCTTTGGTAACATGAGCGCACTTGCAAACGTTGAAGGTTTGCGCCGTTTAGATAACTTATCAAATGATGAAGAACCTGATTACCGTAATAGCAGTCGCCCATTTGGAGATAACTGTGGCTTTACATTAGGTGAAGGCGCGCAAGTTGCTATTTTAATGGATGATGCTTTAGCCCTTGAGTTGGGCGCTGATATTATGGGCAGCGTACCGGATGTGTTTGTAAATGCAGATGGCGTTAAAAAGTCGATTACATCACCTGGACCTGGTAACTATATTACAATGGCAAAATCAGCCGCACTTGCTAGCAGCTTATTAGGTAAAGAAGCACTGCAAGAACGTAGCTTTATTTTAGCTCATGGTTCTAGTACACCGCAAAACCGTGTAACAGAGTCTTTGATTTATCACAAAGTAGCGCAAACGTTTGCTATTGATAACTGGAAAGTAACAGCGCCAAAAGCGTATGTTGGCCATACTATTGCACCTGCAAGTGGTGACCAGTTAGCGATTGCGTTAGGCATATTTAGTCATAATATTATGCCGGGTATTACCACTATTGATAAAGTGGCTGATGATGTTTATAGCGACCATCTTGATATTCGTAATAGCCATTACGAGTGCGCTGATATGGATATTGCTTTTATAAATTCAAAAGGCTTTGGCGGTAACAATGCAACAGCGACTGTACTTTCACCAAAAGTAACAATGCAAATGCTTGCTAAGCGCCATGGCGATGATGTTATGACTAGTTACACACAGAAAAATAGTGTGGTTAGCGCTTCGCAGAAAACGTATCAAACGCAAGCAGATTTAGGCCAGTACGAGCTTATTTATCGCTTTGGCAACGGACTTATTGACGACAACGACATTGTAATAGACGAGCAAAGTATTCATTTACCAGGCTTTGAAAAAGCAATTACGTTTAGCACAACAAACTCCTATCAAGATATGTTTTAAGCACACATACTTGTTAGCAAGGCGCTTTTTAAGCGCCTTTTTTAATGTCTATTATTTTGTGCTAATTTGTATAAACGCTATATATATTTAGCAATTAAGGTATGTTTGTGGCTTCGCTTCCAAACAATGTATCGCTTAGCGAGTAGGGTTGTTAGCCCTATTACAACGGCTATAAATAAAAGTGTTGCTGTGTAACTCATGCCATAACCTTCAGACAAACCAACGAGAGTATCTGCGTAGGTCATATCGCTAAAATTAAAGCCAAGAATAGGTATAAGTAACCAAGCAATAGCATGTAATAAATACAAATGCACAAGGTATGAAAACATACTTGTTTTACCCAGTACTTGTAAAAAGTTATGCGAAAAATCGGTTTTTAAACCACTTAATGCTTTTAAAGAAATAAGTCCAAGGCCTACTGTAAGTAGCATAAACTGCAGCGAAAGCGGATACTTTGTTGGGTTTAGAAATGACATAACAGTGAGTAATGAGCTTGTATGTATAGCAAACTGTGACATATCACCGTATAAGTTAAATCCCCGTAAAACGCCATAAAGCGCAAGGCAAGTAACGCCTAATAATAATGCGTGATTCATCACTTTTTTACTGTATTGTTGCGCTTTGTAATAAACACCAGCGCAATATGCCAATGCCATTAAGCCAACAATGGGGGCAACTGGGTAGGTTGTTCTAATTTGAAAATCAAAAGGGAGATCAAGTACATTTTTTTGATGTGCAATAGACCAAGCAGTATGTGCAAATGTATTAGGCTCAAAGCTTGTTCCATCAAATAAATTATGCCCAAACACGAGTAATAAGCCCGCTAAAAAAATGGCATAAATGCCCAGGAAACGCAGCAGTCCTAAAATAACAAAGCCCCAGCCGATAGCCCAAATAACTTGTGCGTATAGCATTGGGTATAATGGGTTAAAGCTCCAAGACCACGAAACAATAGTAAATTCAAACAAAATTAGCACTAAACCACGAATAATCAAGCTTTGTGAAAATGCTTTAGTGGATACATATTTATGCTCTGTTATAGCCGCAGATAGACCTGCTAAGAATACGAAGAGTGGTGCGCAAAAGTGAGAAACAAAACGCGTAAAAAAGGTAACGGGATCAGTCCCTGGAATGGTCATCGGATCGGTAACTGAGTAATTAAGGCAATAATACATACCATGGTCAATAACCATAAATATAATTATAATGCCCCGTAATATATCAATATGATGTAAGCGGTTATCGGTTGAAGGTAGCGACATAAGAGAGCTATATAGAGTGATTTAAAACTGCATTTATTATATGTTATATTGTATCAAATTGAAATCGTGTATTTATATTTTGCCAGTGATTATACACCTAATACGACCAATATCTGCTCGCATTACTTGTAATAATACAGCTAATTATCACTTAAACTTTTTTACATACCTTAGCGTTATAAAATTAATAATGGCGAGCAAAATGGCTATTTCGTAACGGCTATAGGCTACAGCTATACCAATTAAGCCCATATTCCAAATACTGGCTGCGGTTGCTGTACCGGAGGTTGATTTGTTATTTTTCAAAATTGCGCCACCGCCAATAAAACCAATGCCAGTAATGATGCCTTGTAACATTTTAGATTGAGCTTCTGCGCCATCTAAAACCGACATAGCTATTAATGCATACCCACACGATGCAACAGCAACAAGAGGAAAGGTACGAAGGCCTGCACCATCATGGCTACGCTCTCTGTCGTAAGCCATAGGTAGCGCAAGTAGGTATGCAATACCTAAATGTATTAAGTTATCGATGATTTCATTCCACTGTAAATCAATTTCCATTATTGAGCCTATGCAGGTTAATTTTGTTAATAATAAGCAAGCATCGGGCCATTGCATAAATAACTAATAATCAATGGTTTATTGCAGGAAGCTGAGTTTAATAAAAATTATTGAGGAAACTTTTACATGTTTTTATTACTATTTTACGCGATAGTTAATTTGATCTGAGTTTTAAAGCCCCGTATTCTTTTATCATACCTAAAAGACACCTATGTGAACCTTTTGCCTTTAAATAAAACATTAATCACAACAACTAAATTTGAAAAAACAGCGTTACTATTTTGCGCTGGGTTATCTGTTTTTGCTTTTTATTTCCTGAATTTCTCACAGAACACTTACAACCTACCATTAATAAAATTTTAGGTTATTTAGGATCACCATTTTTTATATTGCAGCTGGTGGGTGTTACAAGAAAGTTTATAAATGATTTTAGGTAGTAATACTTACATTTTTTTACAGAGTTACAATAAAAAACGTATACAATTTAGGTAATATTTTGTTTAGGATGAATGATGAAAACAATTATTGTACTTTTGTTTTTTTATTGCCTTTCTGGCTGTACAGTTGCGGGCGCTATTATTGATGGGCAAGCACAATCTCAGGCGCGTAATGATAAAAATAGTATTAGCCCGGCGCAGTCAACACCTTATAAAAACCCACTAGAGCCAGTACCTACAGATAAAAACGGATTTAACTTTACTGATATGGGATTAAAGATAGATTCGGCTCTTGTTAGCCTAGTTAAAGGGGAAAGCACTACTACGCAAGTATGTAGGCAGGTCACTAAAAGTCTACAAGAGTGTGTAGAGGTAGAAAAGTCATCTCTACACACTAATGAGCCTATGCAGTTAAAAACTGATGATGAAATAATAAGTGTTGGTCAATAAAGCTGCTTATAAAAAAATAGCTATGATCGTAGCCTGCTTGCATTTCAAGTGTAAGCGGGTAGCCTTTTTTATCAGCAATAGCGACTAAGTTTTCTGGCTTAAGTTGCTCTTGTAAAAAACCATCGGCATCACCTTGACTCACTAACATGGGTAAGTAATTAGCTTGCTCTGCGTTTTTCATCAGCTCGCAGCTGTCGTATTGCTTCCAAAGCGCTTTATCATTTCCTAAATAACCAGTAAATGCTTTTACACCCCAAGGGCATTCAATCGGATTTACAATAGGGCTAAAAGCCGAGGCACTTACAAACGCAGTCGGGTTTTTAAGTGCAACCATTAATGCACCGTGCCCGCCCATAGAGTGACCGCTAATTGCTTTTGTGCTTGTGACGGGAAAATGTTGTTCAATCAATGCTGGTAATTCACTAACAACATAATCGTACATATTAAAATGGGTGTTGTAAGGAGCTTGCGTGGCATTTACGTAAAAACCTGCGCCTTGTGCAAAGTCGTAGCTGTCTTCATTAGGTACGTTTTCTCCACGCGGGCTGGTGTCAGGCGCTACAATAGCAATACCCAGCTCTGCTGCTTTTTTAAATGCACCGGCTTTTTGCATAAAATTTTCGTCGGTACAGGTTAATCCCGATAACCAATAAAGTACCGGTACTTTATTTGCTTCACTTGCGCCAGGTGGTAAAAATACGGCAAAGCGCATAGTGCAATGTGTACTTTGCGAGCTGTGAGTATATTGCTTATGCCAACCGCCAGACACTTTTACACTTGAGATATTTTCTAACATACTTAATCCTTAAAAGCCGTAAACTTAAAAGTATTACGGCTTATTATTTAACGTGCTTAGCTGTTATCAGTAATGAATGACTGTACGAATACTTTTGCCTTCGTGCATTAAATCAAACGCTTCGTTAATTTCTTCAAGGCTCATTGTGTGAGTAATAAAGTCGCTAAGAGCAAATTCACCTGCCATGTAACGCTCAACAATTTCAGGAAGTTGTGAACGGCCTTTAACGCCACCAAATGCACTACCACGCCATACACGCCCAGTTACCAGCTGAAACGGACGGGTTGATATTTCTTGGCCTGCACCTGCCACACCAATAATTACTGACTCACCCCAACCTTTGTGGCAACACTCAAGCGCTGAGCGCATTACGTCAACATTACCGATACATTCAAACGAGTAGTCAACGCCGCCATCTGTCATTTCAACAATAACTTCTTGAATTGGCTTATCGAAATCTTTTGGATTAATTAAATCAGTTGCACCTAGTTTTGTAGCTAAATCGAATTTAGTGGTGTTTATATCAACACCAATAATACGACCTGCACCAGCCATTTTTGCGCCAATAATCGCAGACAAACCAATACCGCCTAAGCCGAATATAGCAACAGTGTCGCCAGGCTTTACTTTAGCGGTGTTGGTAACTGCGCCCATGCCTGTTGTTACACCACAGCCTAGTAAGCAAATCTCTTCTAGTGATGCTTCTTTATTTACTTTAGCAAGTGAGATTTCTGGCAATACAGTGTACTCAGAGAACGTTGATGTCCCCATGTAGTGATAAATTGGTTGGCCATCTTTAAAAAAGCGTGTAGTGCCGTCTGGCATTAGGCCTTTACCTTGTGTTTCGCGCACGGCTGAACACAGGTTAGTTTTACCTGAAGTACACATTTTACATACGCCACATTCTGCAGTGTATAAAGGAATAACATGATCCCCAACTTCAACACTCGTTACGCCTTCGCCAACTGCATAGACAACACCAGCGCCTTCGTGACCTAAAATAGCAGGAAATATGCCTTCAGGATCTTGGCCTGATAATGTAAATGCATCGGTGTGACATACACCTGTAGCGGTAATTTTTACCATTACTTCGCCTTTTTTAGGCATCATCACATCAACTTCTTCAACACTAAGTGGTTGATTAGGACCCCAAGCAATGGCGGCTTTTGATTTAATAAATTCAGACATGTGTTTTATTTCCTTTAACTGGCTATTAAAAAATAATTGTAGACCCAATTTGCTTGGGTGATGGGCTTATTGTATTTGTTTCTCAAATAATGATAATCTCAATTTTATTAAAACACTTTTACAGTATGGTAATAATGGCGCGTTGGGATGGAATTGATGAGTTTATAGCGGTTGGTGAAGAGGGCAGCTTTACTGCGGCTGCAAAAATGCTTGGGCTTTCGGTTGCGCATATTAGCCGCCATGTAACAGCGCTTGAGCAACGTTTAAATACGCAACTATTAACTCGTACTACTCGTAAAGTGGTTTTAACTAAAGAAGGTGAAGTGTACTTACATCAAATAAAGCACTTACAACACGCTATGGACGAGGCAACTCAAGGCCTTGCTCAACAACAAAGTACACCTAAAGGTAAAATAAAGCTCACAGCACCCGTTATGTACGGAGAGAGTTTTATTATGCCCATAGTGCATAATTTTATGAAGGATCATCCTGAGGTCGAAGTTGTTGCCACACTAAGTAACGAGCAAGAAAACTTATTAGAGGGCGGATTTGATTTAGCCATAAGGTTAGGGCATTTAAAAGATTCGAGCTTAAAAGCGCGTAGGTTAAGTGCGCGGCGTTTTATTATGTGCGCGGCACCACAGTATTTAACGCGATTTGGTGAGCCGCACACTTTAGGCGAGCTAAACAGCCATGAATGTTTAATTGGGAATAGTAGCTACTGGCGCGTAAACGAAAATGGGCGCGATAAACACATTAAAATAGCGGGGCGGCTACAGTGTAATAGTGGTTGGGCGCTGGTGGATGGCGCAAAAAAGGGGCTTGGTATTGTACAGCTCCCAGACTACTACATTGAAAACGAAATTAACTCAGGGCAATTGGTGCCTATTTTAACACCCTATCAACCACAGCAAGAAGGGGTATGGGGCGTATATCCACCAAGGCAGTTTGTGGCCACTAATGTACGGGTATTGCTCGATTATTTAGTTAAAGGGCTGAAAGCTTAACCGCGAATTAATGGTTAAGCATGTATTGCTGTAAATATAGCCAAGTATCAGATTTTTAAATTATTTCTTACATTTTACGCCATACCCAAAGGCACTTTTTTCGTGCTACTATTGCTCAATACTTTTACGATAAGTGTTAAAAATAATATGTTTCAACCGGTTAGCTTATTTATAGGGCTTAGATATAGTCGCTCATCTAAAGGAAATGCGTTTATATCGTTTATTTCGTTTTTTTCTATTGCCGGTATCGCTATTGGTTTAATGGCATTATTTACGGTAAGCAGTGTAATGAACGGGTTTGAAAATAGCCTAAAAACCAATATGCTTGGACTTATTCCGCATGTTGAAGTTAGCGCAGGTAAAAACACTGCCACCCAAATGAACACCCTAAAAACCGACCTCGAACAATCTCCTTATGTTGATCATGTAAGCTTATATCGCCACGGTGAAGCTATTTTGCAAACGAATAAAGACTTGCACGGCGTTTTATTACAAGGCCTTTATAACGATAGTGGTTCTTTGTATAGAATTACCGATAAAATAGTGCAAGGCGATTGGAAAACTGTATTAAACAAAAATTACAACATTGCTATAAGCCGTTATTTGAGTCGTAAATTAGGCGTTAGCGTGGGTGATAAGCTTCGCGTTATTATGCCTAATGCTTCAACGTATACACCACTTGGGCGAGTACCCAGCCAGCGTTTATTTAAAGTTGCCGCAATATACGAAACCGGATCTGAGATAGATATGGCGCTTGCGTTTACGAGTGGCGCTTCACTACAACGGGTGTTAAAGCTGGATAAAAACACTGCCCCAAATTTAAGTGTTTCATTGCACGAACCTTTCGAACTAGATGAGTTTATTGAAGCAAGCCAGCGTATTTTACAAGATCATAATTATAGTGATTGGCGCAGTACCCAAGGTACTCTATTTGCAGCCGTTGCTATGGAAAAGCGCATTATGTCTATGTTGCTTGCCCTCATTGTATTGGTGGCTGTATTTAATATTGTATCGGCATTAACCATGATGGTAAGCGAAAAACAAGGTGAAGTAGCCATACTACAAACGTTAGGTTTAACACCTTCGCAAGTGCAAAAAGTGTTTATGGTGCAAGGCCTATATAACGGCGTAATTGGTACCGCAATAGGCGCATTTTTAGGTGTAATATTTAGTTTATATATAAATGAGCTACTTGCATTAGTGGGCTTAAACTTACTGGCGGGTATAGAGCTTCCGGTAAAATTTGATATTTTGAGTTTAGTAATAATAGCGTTTGCCAGTATTGCTATGAGCTTTTTAGCTACCTTATATCCTGCGCGTAAAGCCGCAAAAGTAAAACCAGCAGAGGTATTACGTTATGAATGATTTAGTAATTAGTTGTGAAAATTTAAGTAAGGTTTATCAAGATGGCAGCAACCAAGTTGAAGTATTAAAAGGCGTTGATTTAGCGCTTCAGCAAGGTGAAATGCTCGCTATTGTGGGGAGTTCTGGCTCTGGTAAAAGTACGCTTTTACACATACTTGGCACATTAGATACCGCAAGCTCAGGTAGCGCTAAAATTAAAAACCAAGAAGTTGCAAAACTTTCGCGAACAGAGCAAGCCGCATTTAGAAACCAAAATTTGGGCTTTATCTATCAATTTCATCACTTATTAATGGAGTTTAGCGCAGTTGAAAACGTGGCTATGCCATTATTAATTAAAGGCTTGAGTGCAAAAGAAGCCAAAGCTCAAGCGCTCGATATGCTCGAAAAAGTCGGCCTTGCACATCGCAGCTCGCATAAACCGTCTGCGCTTTCAGGTGGAGAGCGCCAGCGCGTGGCCATTGCCCGCGCACTGGTTACTAAACCTGCGCTTGTGCTTGCTGATGAACCAACCGGTAATTTAGATAAACAAAATGCGATTAAAATTTACGATTTAATTAATGAGCTTAACCAAAGCTTAAACACCAGTTTTGTGGTAGTTACACACGATTTAGAACTTGCCGATAAGCTAGGAAAAATAGCTTATTTAGACGATGGAAAATTAGCTATTAAAGAGTCGCAGCATGTTGCTTAGTGCATTTTTAAGTAAACGTTTTAGAGCCTATTCAGGCCACAAAGATGAAAAAAACGGCTTTGTTAGTTTTATCGCTAAAGCGTCGACTATTGGTATTTTATTAGGTGTCGCGGTTTTAATTGTGGCGCTGTCGGTAATTAATGGTTTTGAGCAGCAACTAGTACATAGATTGCTAAGTGTTGTACCGCAGGTTGAATATGTAGCACCAAGTAGACCCATTGCAAATTGGTCGCAAAAAGTTGAGGATTTACAAACACAACCGCATGTAACAGGGGCTGCGCCATTTATTGCAGTGAATGGGATGGCGCAATATAAAAGCCAGCTAAAAGCGATAGAAATTCGAGGTGTTGAGCCATCGCTAGAGAGTAATGTATCGGCGGTAAATCAGTTTACCAGTGGTAAATTAGTGAGTCAGTTAGGCCTTGATGATGTAATTTTAGGTAAGCAAATAGTAAAACAGTTAGATGCAAAAGTAGGCGACAACATTACGTTACTTATTCCGCAAATAGGCCAAAAAGGTCAGTCATTATTAGCGCCTAAACGCGTAACACTTAACCTTGCAGGTGTTATAGAAATGGGCGGACCGATTGATAGTACCGCTGCATTTATACATCTTAACAAAGCTCAGCAAACATTGGGTTACGATGAAACTCAAGTAACAGGGCTGCGGTTAAGTGTTGATGATGTGTTTACGGCGCACCAAATAGCGCTAAAAGTGGGCCAAACTATTGACGACTACGTGTATGTTTCCAGTTGGTTTAGAACCCAAGGCAGCCTTTATCAAGATATTCAAATGGTACGTACCATTGTTTATATTGTGGTGTTTTTAATTATAGCGGTAGCCAGTTTTAATATTGTGTCCTCCTTGGTAATGGAAGTACGCGAAAAACAAGGCAATATCGCAATTTTAAAAACCATGGGCGCGAAAGACAGTACTATTTTAGCCACCTTTGTAATGCAAGGCTTAATGCAAGCATTTGTAGGCGTGGCACTAGGAACACTAATTGGCGTAGTATTAGCGCTTAATATAAGTGAGCTTTTTACGTGGATAAGCCAATTATTTGGAGCCAATCCACTTGAGGGTGTTTATTTTATAGAGTTTTTACCAAGTAAATTAGTACTTGAAGACATTGGTATTACAGTGATTGTTACGTTTGTGCTTGCGATACTTGCCACTATTTATCCTGCATGGCAAGCAACGCGCGTAGATCCTGCCAAGGTGCTTGGTAATTAGTAAAAGGGTTTAACATGCGAGCCAGTTACAGTGCAATGCACTTTGTTTATGTGCAATGGCTAAAGAAACGCTCTAAATCAGCAAGTGGCGCAGATGGCGTTTTTGCCTTTTCGCTTATTTTATTATTAAATTGTATTATGCTAGCTGGGGTGTTTTTCCCGCATTTAATGGACACCGTAACAAGTGTGTCTCGTGTGATAGTGTGCTTAATTGGCATTGTTTTATTGTTAGGGATTGCAATGTTGAATGGGCTTTATTTAGGAAGCGGTAGCAATTATATCAATAATGTAAAACGTGCCTTTAGGGCTAATTCTAAAAAACGCTACTTTGTAGCAATGATAATTTGGTTATTTGGCTCTATTATTTTGGTATTTCCTTTATTAGCATTAAGGTTTGTTTATCCTTAGCGTTAACAGTAATAAACAATAGGGCACTATAACGAAACCTGTTAAACTAGGCGCTTATTTAAAATTAAGCAATAACTGCTTGGTTGCTATACCTCACTTTGGGATTTACTTTGACTAATAACGATATTTTACGCCGCATTCGCTACACTTTTAACTTAACTGATACTGCTATGGTCAATGTTTTTGCATCAGCAGAGCATACGGTCACCAAAGAGCAAGTAATTGCATGGTTAACTAAAGAAGGTGAAGAGGCTTTTACCCCAATAAGTGATACTGAGTCTGCAAGCTTTTTAAATGGGTTTATTAATACCCAACGTGGCAAACGCGAAGGTGAGCAACCAGAGCCTGAGAAAAAGCTAAACAACAATATTATCTTTATGAAGCTACGTATTGCTTTAAATATGAAAGCAGAAGATGTTATAGCAACACTTGCACTTGTTGATTTTGATTTAAGTAAACATGAGTTAAGCGCATTTTCTCGTAAAGTAGATAACAAACATTACCGTGTTTGTAACGATCAAATATTACGCTTGTTTTTAACCGGTGTACAAAAGCAGCATCGTCCAGAAGAGTCTGCTGAGTAACTGGTTTTAGCTAATTAGCTTTTAGTTAGTGGGTTTTTTGCGAGCGCAATGCAGTATAAAACCCATTAATTGTTATATTTTCAAACAAACCCATACCTAACCTAATACTTCTAAAACTCCCTTTTGAAAATATAAAAATTCGCTTGGCACTGTTCTAATTTTAAACCTGTGAATTTAAATTCATATTTAATAAATAAAAATCAAACTTCCAATCAAAAATAATTCACGCAGCTGGCGTTAAATATCTCAATTTTTCATGCTAAGGTAATAGTTAATTATATTAAATTAAGACCTTAAAGCATGAATCATAAACTTGATCACGTTTACTTTAACATCTGATAAATACTTTTATTATTAACACGGAAGAATAATTATGAATTATATCCATAGCACAATCGCACAATTAAAAAATAGTAGTCCTGCACAATGCGAGTTTTATCAAGCCGTTGAAGAAGTACTTGAATCACTCGAACCTATCTTAGAAAACTCAGAAAAATACAAAAAAAATGCCATTATACGACGCTTAGTTGAACCTGAACGCCAAATTATGTTTAGAGTTCCTTGGGTTGATGACGAAGGCAATATTCAGGTAAATAAAGGCTACAGAATTGAGTTTAACTCTGCACTTGGCCCCTATAAAGGTGGCTTACGTTTTCACCCAAGTGTGAATGCCAGCATCATTAAATTTTTAGGGTTTGAGCAAATATTTAAAAATGCTTTAACAGGTTTACCAATCGGTGGTGGTAAAGGCGGGGCAAACTTTGATCCAAAAGGGCGCTCAGATGCTGAAATAATGCGTTTTTGCCAATCATTTATGAGCGAGCTCTATCGCCATATTGGCCCTACAACCGACGTACCCGCTGGAGACATTGGAGTAGGGGCGAGAGAAATAGGTTACTTGTTTGGTCAATATAAGCGTTTGACTGGGCGCTATGAAGGTGTTTTAACAGGTAAAAGCTTATTGTGGGGTGGATCGCTTGTACGAAAAGAAGCCACGGGATATGGCGCTGTTTATTTTGCTGACTATATGCTGCAAGCGCGCGGCGATAGCCTACAAGGTAAGCGCTGCTTGGTCTCGGGCGCAGGTAATGTTGCTATTTATGCAATGGAAAAGCTTTATCAAATGGGGGCAACACCAGTAAGTTGCAGCGACTCTCGTGGCACTGTGTATCATGAATCGGGTATAGATTTAAATCTTATTAAATGTTTGAAAGAGCAATCGCGTGATTGCTTGAGCGAATATAAACAAACTCACCCCGATGCTATTTATATTTCTGTAAATGACTACCCTAAAGATGGGCACGCTGTTTGGCGCTTTAATGCTGCCGCTGCTTTTCCGTGCGCCACACAAAATGAATTAACACAGGCGGATGCAAGCGCTTTATTATCCGGCGGTTGTTTATTAGTAAGTGAAGGCGCAAACATGCCTTCAACAAAAGAGGCTATTGATTGCTTTATTGCTGCAAAGATTCCGTATGGACCAGGTAAAGCGGCCAATGCCGGCGGCGTTGCGACAAGCCAATTAGAAATGGCACAAAATGCGAGTATGCAAAGTTGGACCTTTGAAGAAGTTGATGAAAAGCTAAAACAAATTATGAAAAATATATTTGTTACCGCCAACGATACCGCTACAGAATTTGGTGAGCCTGGAAATCTTTTATTAGGCGCTAACATTGCAGGCTTTAGGCGCGTCGCCGATGCAATGATTGAGCAGGGCGTCGTTTAATATTAAAGCTGAACATAAGGCTTTACTATAATGTGATTTTAAAACTAGCCATAAAATTGAGTATATTATGGTTAGTTTTAAATATTAACGCCATTAGTGAACTATAACCCTATAAAGCTGAGCCATAACAGCGTAGGATCAAGTTACTTTCGAATGAAAATTAGGTTTGCACTTTAGGTGCATTAACATATAAAAATTATGCAACTAACTGCAAAACCATCACTTCCTAATGCGTTACTTATTTCTATTAGCACACCACAATTTAAAGGCGACGAAGCAACAGAGTCGCTTGCAGAGCTTGCTCGTTTGGTGACTACGTTAGGATTTAAAGTAGTAGGTACGCAATCGCAAAAGCAAAGCTCAACTCAAAAAGTTAATGTACTGGGCTCAGGTAAACTAGCTGAAATAGCACACCTTACCGGTAATAAAGGGATGGTTGAAAACGAGCAAGAAGATGATTTACTCGATGAAGACCCTTTAACCGAAATATCCTCAGAAATTTCATCAAACGATTTAGATTTTGCATGTGCTGATGTAGTGGTATTTGACTGCGATTTAACACCTTCTCAACTACGTAATGTTGAGAACCAGCTAGGTGTAGAAGTATTTGACCGCACCGGTATTATCATTGAAATATTTAGTCGTCATGCGCGTACTAAAACTGCAAAATTACAAGTTGAAATAGCTCGCCTTAATTATGTAGCGCCACGACTGCGTGAAACATCAACAGGTGATAAAGAACGCCAAATGGGTAAAGGTGCGGGTGAAACCACACTTGAGCTTAATCGCCGTAAGGTGCGCGATCAGTTAGCAGAATTAAAGCGCGAACTTGTTAGTGTTCAAGATGTAATGATGGACAGACGTACTCAGCGCTCTGAGCTATTCTCAGTGGCTTTAATTGGTTATACCAATGCGGGCAAGTCATCAATGATGCGCGCAATTACAGGTAGTGATGTAGAAGGCGAAAACAAACTTTTTGCAACGCTAGATACTACTGTTCGCGCGCTGTATCCGATTACCCAGCCTCGTATATTGGTTTCAGATACGGTTGGTTTTATTAAAAAATTACCTCATGATTTGGTTGCTTCATTTCATTCAACGCTCGCTGAGGCACATGATGCGTCGTTATTGTTGTATGTTGTAGATGCTTCAGATCCTTCTTTTCGCTCACAACTTGAAGTAGTACATAAAGTACTGGCAGAAGTTGGGGTAGAAGGTAGCAAAAAACTATTAGTATTGAATAAGTCAGACCAATTAAGTACTGATCAACAGCAGTCGCTAATGGATGAGTTTCCTGATGCGATGATGACCTCTACACGTAACCCAGATGATATTAGTAAATTGCACAAATACATTATTGGCATTGCTCAAGAGGACATGATTGAAGAAGAGATTGTTATACCGTACACAGCCAAAGGTATTGTGGGCGAAATCCGATCGAGTATGAGTGTTGTTAAAGAAGAATATGAATACAGCCATATTAAATTAACAGTGCGCTCGAGTGCGATTGATTTAGAACGTTTAAAAAAGAGAATGTTGAATTTATAATAAATTCAGTACATAAAAAGCACAGCCAATTGGCTGTGCTTTTTAGTATTAGTCCTAACATACGTAAATTTAACGCTGCTAGCTCTGAACATAGCTCTGAGATAAATTCCCTATCCAGATCCTCAGTTACTTAAAGACGAAACTAGGAAAAAGCGTTGTCGCTTAGCTCTTCTTGCATTTGCTCGCGCATTTTAAATTTTTGCAGTTTACCTGTTACTGTCATTGGGTAGTTTTCTACAAAACGGATATGTCGTGGCATTTTAAAGTAGGCTAGTTTGTCTTTTAAAAACTCACGAATTGCTTGCTCATCAAGTACAGCATCTTCTTTTGGTTGGATCCAAGCGCATACTTCTTCGCCATACTTTTCATCGGTTATACCAAATATGGCAGCATCTTGAATGCCAGGGTAGGTGTAAAGTACTTCTTCTATTTCTCGAGGGTAAATGTTTTCGCCGCCGCGAATAATCATATCTTTTATACGCCCAACAATCGTAACAAACCCTTCTGTATCCATGACACCTAAATCGCCAGAGTGCAGCCAACCTTCGTCATCTACTGTGGCTTTTGTTTTAGCTTCGTCATTCCAGTAGCAGCGCATTATGCCTGCACCTTTACTACACACTTCGCCAGGTTGACCAATTTTTTGAATGTTACCCAGCTCGTCAATTATTTTAACCTGGGTATGGGCAAGGGCGCGGCCAACTGTCGTTACTTGCCGCTCTATTGAAGAGTCTGTTTCGGTAATGTTGTTTATGGGGCTGCACTCCGTTTGCCCGTAAGCAATCAGTACTTGATGCATGTTCATTTGTGTTTGTACTTTGCGCATTACTTGCTCTGGGCATGTAGAGCCTGCCATTACACCCGTGCGTAAAGTACTTAAGTCATAATCGTTAAAATTACTTAGCTCAAGCTCACTAATAAACATAGTAGGTACACCGTGCAGCGCTGTACATCCTTCTTGTTGAACTACATCTAGTGTGGTTTTTGCATCGAACGAATCACTTGGGTAAATGGCTGCTGCACCTTTACTAACACACAATAAGCTACCCAATACCATTGCAAAGCAATGATATAACGGGATAGGGATACATAACTTGTCATCGCTCGTAAAGTGCATAGATTCGGCGACGAATAGCGCATTATTTAAAATATTTTTATGCGTGAGCGTTGCGCCTTTTGGGTTGCCTGTTGTGCCTGATGTAAATTGTATATTGATGTCTTGCTCAGCATTTAAGTTTTCACCTATTGCTTTTAATTCAAGCTCATGAGCAGCTGTTGGCAAGTTAACAACATCTTTAAAAGAGTGCATACCAGGAGATGCTTCATCGCCAATGCGGATTATATTTTTAAGAGTGGGCAGTGCTTTTAAATTAAGTGTGTCTTTATCGCAAGTTGCAAGTTCTGGCGCTAAACAATTAAGCATTTCTAAGTAATCACTGCCTTTAAAATTTGATGCTGTGATTAGAGTAGAGCATTCAACACTATTTAAAGCATATTGTAATTCGTTAGGACGATAGGCCGGGTTGATGCACACCATTATTGCGCCAATTTTTGCCGTTGCAAATTGGGTTAAGCACCACTCAATATTATTAGGAGACCAAATGCCAACACGCTCGCCTGGTTTTACGCCAAGGGCAAGTAACCCCTTCGCAAGCTGATTAACTTCTTTTTGAAATTCTTTATACGTTAATCTAATACCTTGGTGATGAACTACAACAGCTAACGCCCCTGGGTTTTTGTCGACAATAAAGTCAAAGTACTCGCCTATAGTTGAATTTGTTAAAGGTGTGCTTTGTATACCTTTAAAGTAGCTTTGAGATAACGGCAAGTGATTTATTTGCTCTACTTCTTTTACCGCAACAGTGTGTGTGTGCATTGCTCTCTCCATGAAAATGTGTGTGAGTTATGTAAACTACAAAGTTAAAATAAACACATATTGTCGACAAAGAGAAGTGCAGTTAGACTAATGTATTATTAGATTAATAAAAGCTAATACTACTTTTTAGACACAAAAAAACGCGTCTTACAATGTAAGTACGCGTTTTTAAACGAGTAATGAGTTTACATTTCGTCGCTGCGGTATGTTTTTTTCATGATGTAAACGTAAGCGTTTACAAAAGCATTTTCTTGGTACTTTTTAAGGCCTGTTTCTTCAAAGGCAATAGGTATTGGATTACGTTTAACTTGTTCTTTAATTTCTGTTGTAGAAAACACGCGAACGTCTAAGCCTTCAATTAATTGAATAGCAGTTTCCATTTTAAAGCCTTTTGCACTGCCAGCAAATTTACCTTTAGGCTGACGCTCACGAATTGCAACAGAATCAATTTGGTAGTCTTGCATTAGTTTTGCAAAATCGAATTGAAATTTACGCATTACTTCAGTGTCGTTACCGTTACCTAAGGTAAAGCGTGTTTGGCGCACATCGCGAATATCAAATACGTCATTATCTTTACTTAAAATACAAAGTAGTACATCACTACCGGTAATTTCTACACCACATGTTCTCATGTCTATTCTCTAAAATAACTTAATTACGCAGTATTATACGCAACGCACATTAAAATGCGAGTGTGGGTATAGTTGTAGGTGCGTAATTAATGCATTGATGCTTTTATATTTTAATAAAATGATTTTTTTGCTTTAAAAGCTAAATTTTGTGGATAAAACGGGTAGATTTTACCCCTTTAAACTTGTAATTAAATGCGCGGCACGCGACAATATATCTTTGTAGTTGAATAGACTCCTCATCTACATATATTAGTCAATGCTTATTCGTAAAAGCGTTGTCGAGTCATTCTCATTTAATTTATTAAAAATACACGTGATACATTGTAGGTGTCACCACTGTAGCAAGGATTTATAATGCCAGTTATTACTCTTCCAGACGGAAGTCAACGTAGTTTTGAAAACCCTGTAAGCACGCTTGATGTTGCAAACGACATTGGCCCTGGTTTAGCTAAAGCGACCATTGCGGGCCGTGTAAATGGCGACCGTGTTGATGCATGTGATAAAATTTGTGAAGACTCTCGTCTTGAGATCATTACCGCTAAAGACGATGACGGCCTTGAAATCATTCGTCACTCTTGTGCTCACTTAATCGGTCATGCAGTTAAGCAACTTTTTCCAGACGCAAAAATGGCAATTGGTCCTACCATTGATAACGGTTTTTACTACGATATCGATATGGAGCATTCATTATCACAAGATGATCTTGAAGCAATTGAAAAGCGTATGCTGCAACTTGCAAAAACCAACTACGACGTAGTGAAAAAAACAGTAAGCTGGCAAGAAGCACGCGATACATTTGAAGCGCGTGGCGAAACATACAAAATAGAAATTTTGGACGAAAACATCGCTAAAGATGACCGCCCAGGGTTATATCATCACGAAGAATATGTAGACATGTGTCGTGGACCTCACGTTCCTAACATGAAATTTTGCCAAAACTTCAAAATAATGAAAGTGGCGGGTGCATATTGGCGTGGTGATTCAGAAAACAAAATGCTACAACGCATTTACGGCACCGCGTGGGGCGATAAAAAGCAACTTAAAGCGTATTTAAAGCGCCTTGAAGAAGCTGAAAAACGCGATCACCGTCGTATTGGTAAAGCGCTTGATTTATGGCATTGGCAAGAAGAAGCACCAGGCATGGTATTTTGGCACAACGATGGTTGGAGCATTTACCGCGAGCTTGAAGAATTTGTACGTGAAAAATTACGCGAATATGAGTACGAAGAAGTAAAAGGTCCAATGATGATGGACCGCTCGCTTTGGGAAAAATCAGGTCACTGGGAAAAATATTCAGAAGCAATGTTTACCACTGAGTCTGAAAAACGTGAATACGCAATTAAACCAATGAACTGCCCTGGTCACGTGCAAATCTTTAACCAAGGTTTAAAATCGTACCGTGATTTACCACTTCGTATGGCTGAATTTGGTTGTTGTCACCGTAATGAACCATCAGGTGCACTACACGGTTTAATGCGTGTACGTGGCTTTACACAAGATGATGCTCACATTTTCTGTACTGAAGAGCAGATAATGGACGAAGTGTCAGCGTGTATTAAGATGGTTTATGATACATATGAAACATTCGGATTTGAGAAGATTGTAGTTAAGCTATCTACTCGCCCAGAACAACGCATTGGTGAAGACCATATGTGGGATAAAGCAGAGCTTGCTTTAGCTGATGCACTTAAGCTAAATGATATTGAATTTGATTATCTTCCGGGCGAAGGCGCGTTTTACGGTCCGAAGATTGAATTTACTTTGTACGATTGTTTAGACAGAGCGTGGCAGTGTGGTACAGTGCAATTAGACTTTGCATTACCGGGTCGTTTAGGCGCTACTTATGTAGCAGAAAATAACGAGCGTCGTACACCTGTAATGATACATCGTGCTATTTTAGGTTCTATTGAACGCTTTATTGGCATTTTAACTGAAGAGTACGCTGGTTTATTCCCGACGTGGCTTGCACCAAAGCAAGTGGTAATTATGAACATTACCGATAAACAGGCTCCTTATGTTAAAGAAGTTGTACAAAAATTAAATAAACTTGGAATTAGAGCCGCCGCTGACTTGAGAAATGAGAAGATTGGCTTTAAAATCCGTGAGCATACACTGAAGCGTATTCCATATTTACTTGTTGTTGGCGATAAAGAAGTTGAACAACAAGAAGTAGCAGTGCGTACTCGCACAGGTGAAGACCTTGGCAAATTTAATGTTGATGATTTTGTAGCTAAAATTAGCGAAGAAATTAAAAATCGACAGTAAAAATCGAGCGTGTAAGGCATTAACAAACAGCCATTTACACGCTTATATTATTGATATTCTTGGAGGAACGTACTATTAGAGGCGGCAAGAAAGGGCAACAAACAGCTCAAAAAAATCGTATTAACGAAGAAATTACAGCGCAAGAAGTTCGTTTAATTGACATTGAAGGCGAACAAGCTGGAATTCAGTCATTACAAGACGCGCAAACTATGGCCGATGCAGCGGGTGTTGATCTTGTTGAGATCAGTCCAAACGCTGAGCCGCCTGTTTGTAGAATCATGGACTACGGTAAGTTCATCTTTGAAAAAAGCAAAGAACTAAAAGAGCAGAAGAAGAAGCAAAAGCAAATCCAGATAAAAGAAATCAAATTCCGTCCTGGTACGGATGAAGGTGATTATCAGGTTAAGCTTCGCAACTTACGTAAGTTCTTAGAAGCTGGTGATAAAGCTAAGATTACTATCCGCTTCCGTGGTCGTGAAATGGCTCACCAAGAAATTGGTATAGAATTATTAAACCGTATCAAAGCCGATTTAGAAGAGCTTGCAGTAGTTGAGTCTTTCCCAAATCGTGTTGAAGGCCGCCAAATGGTTATGATGATGGCGCCTGTTGCTAAAAAATAATTTTTAAGCGATAATACGCACCGAAATTAGCTCAGGTCTGCAAGCAATATGCGAATATTCACCTGAGTTAACCGGTCTTAAAGCAAGATTGCGGCATTTATGTTGGGTCTTCACCGGAACATGGCAGTAGGTTAGGCCTAAAAGTGGAGCTATAGAAATATATCTCACGCCTGCTTACTAATTTAAAAGCAATACAATTGGAGTTATTGCAATGGCTTATAAGCTAAAAAGTCACAGTGGCGCTGCTAAGCGTTTCAAAAAGACTGCTTCTGGCGGTTTCAAGCGTAAACAAGCGCATCTTCGTCATATTCTGACTAAGAAAACTTCTAAGCGTAAGTTACACCTACGTCCTAAGATGATGGTTCATAAAAATGACCATGGTCTAGTTTCACGTATGTTACCGTTCGCTTAATAGGGGTTTTTAGAAATGGCAAGAGTTAAACGCGGCGTTGTCGCACGTGCACGTCACAAAAAAGTTTTAAAACAAGCAAAAGGTTACTACGGAGCACGTTCACGTGTTTACCGCGTAGCTTTCCAGGCTGTTACTAAAGCGGGTCAATACGCTTACCGTGACCGTCGTGCGAAGAAACGTACTTTCCGTCAATTATGGATTGCACGTATCAATGCTGCTTCACGTCAAAATGGTCTGTCTTACAGCCGTTTTATCAATGGTCTTAAAAAGACTTCTGTAGAAATCGATCGTAAGATCCTTGCAGATATCGCTGTTTACGACCAAGTTGCATTCGCAGCGCTTGTAGAAAAAGCAAAAGAAGGCCTAGCCGCTTAAGCTTTTTTATATAAGTATTAAAAAGGAGCCTATGGCTCCTTTTTTTGTGCCTGTAATTTAGTAACTTAAACCAATGAGTAATACCAATTCGCTTAATTAAAGGATCTATTTTGAGAGCGTAAAAACGTATTGATAGCTAGGCAAAAAATTCGCTATTTAGTTGTTCTCGGCAATTGCTCCTGCATTGCTCTACCTTCTGCATCCATGCAGTCGTAAATGAGAGTTTTTTAACGCAGGTAGCGACATGTTTAGCCCCGCAAAATGATTAAGTATTATTGCACATTGGTATAATACTTAATAAGGTTATAAAGCCTAAAAACACAGGTGTTAATGAGTGAAATGTATTTGGCTGCATTTTTTTGTTGAATCACCGCAGTTTCCTCATTATAAAAAATTTAGTTGATATAATTTATATAATTAAGGCGTTTGTTAGAGAATTTTATGTTTGCAAGTTTACTCATTTTATCTGCAAGTGTGGCGTATGACGCACACTTACCTCCACTCATTGAGTGGCAGGGGAAAAGCGTAGAGCTTTTACAAAAACAAGGGCCGTTAACTACTGACTTTGAGTTATCTGCAGGTGAAGCGTCGCCCGATTATGCAAATACAATGGCATTTGTAGATAGGTTAGTTGCTGCAAACCCTACTCAATTTCAATCTCAAACCATAGGCTATAGTAATAGTAAGCGTGCAATAAAAATGCTAATTGCCAGTGAGCAAGGTTTTTTTGAAGCAAGGCAAATGGCTAATAGCACTAAGCCAACTATTTTTATCCAGGCAGGAATACATTCTGGGGAAATAGACGGTAAAGATGCCATGTTCATGTTACTCAGAGATATAGCGACGGGTAAGCGCCGTGACATTTTAAAAAAGGTAAACATATTATTTATTCCTATTTTAAATGTAGATGGCCACGAACGTAGCAGTGCATTCAATCGCATTAATCAACGGGGCCCTGCAAAAATGGGCTTTAGAACAAATGCTAATAACCTTAATTTAAATCGTGATTTTACTAAATTAGATACCCCAGAAGTTAGAAGTGTTTTAAAGGTTATTAACGACTACAACCCAAATTTATACATTGATGTACACGTTACCGACGGCGCAGATTACCAATACGATGTGACTTATGGTTACAATCCGGTATTTTCGAGCGAATCGCCTGCGGTATCAGATACATTAAACCAGTTTTTTAAACCTCTCATTGACGATACGCTAGCGAAGCAAGGACACATCCCAGGACCACTTGTTTTTGTTATGGACAAGCGCGACTTTAAAAAAGGGTTAGCGGGCTGGGTTGCTACGCCACGTTTTTCAAATGGTTGGGGGGATTTAAAGTCATTGCCGACTATTTTAGTCGAAAATCATTCATTGAAGCCTTACAAGCAACGTGTATTGGGAACTTATGTATTTTTAGATGGTGCTATTACTGCGCTATCAAAGCACAGTCATGAATTAGCTAATGCAGTAAAAAAAGAACAAGAATTTGTTCCTAAACAGTTAATAGTAAAGCGTGGCTATGCCAAGCAAGCTGATACGATTGCGCAGTTTAAAGGTATTGAATATTCATCAAGCATGAATTCACTTTCGGGTCAAAATGAAGTGAAGTATTTGGGTAAAGCACATACATATACTGACTTACCTATTTATTGGCAAAAAGATGTACAACATACAGTTGAAGTACCTAAAGCTTTTTTTATTCCGCCTGTATATAGCAACATTATTGAGAAACTAAAGTTACATGGTGTCTCTATTAATAAACTTGAAGGGGCAAACACACAGCCTTTGAAAGTTGCAAAGGTGGCAGACTACACGTTTGATAAAGCACCATTTGAAGGGCGTTTTAGAGTATCAGCAACTTTTGATTACGTCCCTGCTATAAATGTAGATTTAGATGGTTGGTATCAAATCAATACTCAACAAAAAGCAGGTGAATTAGCAGTTCATTTATTGCACCCGGAAGCCCCTGATTCATTTTTTGCGTGGGGTGAATTTAATACTATTTTTCAGCGTACCGAGTACATGGAAAACTATGCGCTAATTCCGTATGCACGCCAAATGCTAAAAGATAACCCAAAGCTTGCGCTTAAGTTTGATGAAAAACTTAAAGATAAATCATTCGCGAGTGACGCAGAAGCACGATTAAATTGGTTATATGAGCAAAGTCCATTTTATGATCAAGCGTACTTAAAGTATCCAATACTTATGTCATTCGAAGAAGAAGTTGTTATTCCAGATCAAAAAAGTAAAGAAATTTAATATGGAAATCATAACGATACCTGTCACTGCCTTTGCACAAAACAGCCGTATTATTTGGTGTAGCGAAACTAAACACGCTGTGGTTATCGACCCAGGTGGCGACATTGATAAAATAATAACGGTCCTTAATGAGCATAAACTAGCGTTAAGTGCTATTTGGTTAACGCACGGGCATTTAGATCATGTGGGTGGGGCTGACATTTTACGAAATCAATTTAACGTACAAATTATTGGTCCACAAAAAGATGAGTACTTTTGGTTTGAAAACTTACCTATGCAAGCACAGATGTTTGGATTTAAACCCATTGAACCGTTTTATCCGGATATTTGGCTAAACCATAACGACACAGTGAGCGTAGGAAAACTTAGCTTTTTAGTTAAACATTGCCCGGGGCATACACCCGGTCATATAGTGTTTTACCAACCAGACTATGAGTGCGTTATTGTCGGTGACGTTATTTTTAAAGGCTCAGTAGGGCGTACTGACTTCCCTAAGGGGAACAGTGAACAACTTATTGAGTCGATTAACGCGCATATTTTAACCTTACCTGATAATACTAAAATATTGGCAGGACATGGTAGCGACACTACGGTGGGATTTGAAAAGAAAACAAATCCTTTTGTGAGTGGTAAGTTTGGTTAAGTTGCTTATTTTAAGTTTACAAACTGCATAAACATTAAAAATAAGCAGACTGAGTTTTAAAATGGTTGTATAATTTAACCAGTTTATTTGATAAATAAGAAATAAAATGTCTCTAAATCACGTAGATCGCCAAATATTGGCACTTTTACAACAAGATGCTAGTTTATCAACCGCAGAAATTGCAGATAAAGTAGGCTTGTCTCAATCTCCATGCTGGCGTCGAATCGCTAAGCTAGAGCAAGATGGTTATATAAAAAGCAAAGTGGCTCTTTTAGATGAGAAAAAACTTGGCTTTGATATGCTTGTATATGCACATGTGCGTTTATCAAATCACGGTAAAAAGAATCTTGCTGAGTTTGAAAAGCTGATCATGAGCTACGACGAGGTAACAGAGTGTTACACTATGGCTGGTACCATGGACTTTATGCTACGCATAATTTCACAAGGCATAGAAGGGTATGAGCATTTTGTGCGCGATAATTTACTAAGCTTAGAATACGTCCAAGAAGTACATTCTAATGTAACAATGACATGTGTAAAACGCAGTACTTCCCTTCCTTTGTAAAAGCACTTCTTTTAAAAGCTAAACCATTTTTAGTTTAGCTTAACCACATAATGACAATTGTTAACTGAGCGCTAATTTGGTAGAATTTAGCGCTTTTTTTGATACCCATTACACCATTTGAGGACCTCAATGTTTAACTTACTCAGTAGGGCGCCTAGCTCTGCTAAAAACGATATTCTATCTGGATTAACTGTGGCGTTAGCCTTAGTGCCAGAAGCAGTTGCGTTTGCCTTTGTTGCAAATGTAGAACCTTTGGTTGGTCTATATGCCGCGTTTATCGTTGGTTTAATTACGGCTATTTTTGGTGGTCGCCCTGGTATGATTTCAGGTGCAACCGGTGCACTAGCTGTTGTCATGGTAAGTTTAGTGCTTGATCACGGTGTTGAGTATCTATTTGCAACAGTGTTGCTGATGGGAATACTGCAAATTCTCGCGGGTGTATTTAAGCTCGGTAAGTTTATCCGTATGGTTCCTCATCCGGTAATGCTTGGTTTTGTAAACGGGTTAGCAATTGTTATATTTTTAGCTCAGCTAGGGCAGTTTAAAGTGCCAGACGGTATGGGCGGACAAGAATGGATGACAGGAAATCCATTATTTATCATGCTTGGCTTAGTTGCATTAACCATGGCAATAATCCACTTTTTGCCAAAATTGACTACAGCAGTGCCTTCATCTCTAGTTGCTATTGTAACTGTAACTGGATTAGTGATTGGATTTGATTTAGAAGCGCATACAGTATTAGATTTCTTAAAAGGAATGACTGGTGACGAAGCTGCAACAATCGCTGGCGGCTTACCTGAATTTCATATTCCTATGGTGCCTTTTAATTTAGAAACACTGAAAATTATTTTCCCATACGCACTTATTTTAGCGGCTATTGGTTTAATTGAATCATTATTAACGCTTAGCTTAATTGATGAGATTACAGAAACTCGTGGTCATAGTAATAAAGAATGTATTGGTCAAGGCGCTGCAAATATTACCTGTGGTATGTTTGGTGCAATGGGTGGTTGTGCAATGATTGGTCAATCAATGATCAATATTAATTCAGGTGGTCGCTCTCGTTTATCAGGTATAAGCGCTGCACTTATGCTACTTGGTTTTATTATTTTTGCCTCTAGCTTAATTGAAATGATCCCATTAGCTGCACTTGTTGGTGTTATGTTTATGGTAGTACTTGGTACATTTGAATGGGCAAGCTTTAAAATGATGAAGCGCGTACCATTATCTGACGCCTTCGTAATAGTACTTGTGTCGGGTGTTACGGTTGTTACTGATTTAGCGATTGCAGTGTGTGTAGGTGTTATTGTATCTGCGCTAGTATTTGCTTGGCAGCATGCGAAGCAGATATATACAACTAACTACATTGATCAGGAAGGCGCTAAGGTGTACGAACTACATGGTCCGTTATTCTTTGGCTCTGTTAAAAACTTTTCTGAGTTATTCGATGTGAAAAATGATCCTAAAAATGTGATTGTTGAATTTAAACACAGCCGCGTATCAGACCACAGTGCAATAGAAGCAATTGATACACTTGCTGACAAATACACAAAAGCAGGTAAACAACTTCATTTACGTCACTTAAGTAAAGACTGTACGCAGTTGCTTCATAAAGCACGTGATTTAGTTGAAGTGAATGTGATTGAAGATCCAACGTACAAGGTAGCATCAGATAAACTAGCTTAATTTACACAAAGCTATTGATATTTAAAAAGCGGAAGGTGGATAACCTTTCGCTTTTTTAGTATCTCGACTATTTGTTTGCGGTAAGACTCTTAAAAAGCAAGGCAAGCTGTAGTGCTATGCAAACTCATAAATCTATATAATAAGACTACCTAATTTTGTGAAAATTAGCCCTACATAGGTAAAAATAATAAAAAGAACAAATGCCTATTTTATGGAATTAGTTTTAACCATACGGAGTAAACATCTATTTTGAACTGGCAATCTTTAGTCGATAACAGACAACGTTTTTTTTGGCTTTTGCAAATCGCAGGCTGGATTGGCTATGCGTTAGTAAATTATATCGGCTCTAAAGTATTTGAAATGCGTGATATATACGTATTTGTTATTTTATTGAATGCTTACGCTGGTTGTTTGATGACAGTGCCGCTTAGGTATATTTACCGTAAAATTTGGAATGCCTCGCCCTGGGTGTTAATGATTGTAGTATTTGGTGCCTCTTATATAACGGGCACTCTATGGGCTGTCGTTCAAAAATTCAATCTATGGGAAATATACCGCCATGGTTATAGACCAGAGGAGTGGTTTTATTACCTGCAGCAAGGTTTAGATTCGGTTTATATTATTTTATGTTGGAGTGGTTTGTACTTTGGCGTTAAATATTATCAGTTATTACAAAGTGAGCGACAAAAAGCGTTAAAGGCCACAACGATGGCACACGAAGCGCAACTAAAAATGCTCAGGTATCAGCTCAACCCCCATTTTCTATTCAATACACTTAACGCTATTTCTACTTTAATTTTGGTTAAAGAAAACAAAGATGCTAACTTAATGGTAGCAAGGTTAAGTGACTTTTTACGTTACACACTTAATACCGATCCAATTAAAAAAGTACCTCTTGAGCAAGAGCTACATGCTCTCATGCTTTATTTAGAAATAGAGCGCGTCCGTTTTGATGAGCGATTGAAAGTAAATGTAGATATTAGCGAGCAAGCAAAAGAGGCTTTAGTACCGAGCTTAATTTTGCAACCAATTATAGAAAACGCGATTAAATATGCCATTGCCCATCTGACAGAAGGTGGTGTAATTGATATTAAAGCACAAGTATTTGCGAATGAATTATTACTAGAAGTGGGTGACAACGGCCCAGGCACTGAAATACTTGATGGCCAATTAGTTAACGCTCAAGGTGTAGGTGTTGCTAACACCAAAGATAGATTAAAAACGTTGTATGAAAATAATTATTCGTTTGTATTATCACATAATACGCCAAGTGGATTAAAAGTTAATCTGCGAGTACCTTTTGAGAAGGCTGTGAAAAATGACTAAAATAAAAACACTCATTGTTGATGATGAACCGTTAGCGCGAAAAGGTTTAGCGGTAAGACTTGAAGAATATTCTGATATTGAAGTAATTAAATTGTGTAGTTCAGGCGCTGATGCAATTGAAATGTGCCAAAGCGAGAAAATCGATTTGGTTTTTTTAGATATTCAGATGCCAGGTATGAATGGCTTTGAGGTGGCAAGAGCGCTTAGCGAAAGTACAAAAGTACTACCTGCTATTGTATTTGTAACTGCTTTTGATCAGTTTGCTGTAAAAGCATTTGAAATTCATGCTCTCGATTACATTTTAAAACCCGTTGATGATAACAGATTAAAACAGGCGGTAGAAAAAGTGCATACTTATTTAAAAACGCAGCAAGATAACGCCCATAAGAAAAAACTAGCGAGTTTTGTAGCCGGTATTACTGGTAATAATTGCGAAGAAATATTAAAAAAATTAGCCACTGGCGATACCTTAACAGATAGACGTTACCCAGAATCGCTTGCAGTAAAAGAGCAGGGTGAAATCATACGGGTACCTGTAGCGACTATCCAATGGGTTGATGCTGCAGGTGACTATATGTGTTTACACTGTGAAGATGGACAAACGCATATACTTCGTAAAACAATGAAAGAGCTTGAGCAAGAGCTAGACCCTCAGTTATTTGTGCGTGTACACCGCAGTGCGATAGTAAACACAAAACAAATTAGTAAGCTGGTTACACAAGTAAGTGGCGAGTATTTATTAGTACTTGAAAACGGACAAGAATTAAAAGTGAGCCGTAGCTACCGAGATAAGGTTAAAGCGGCATTAGCAAGTTAAAGCCAACGCTTTTATTACAGGCACAAAAAATGCGAGCTAAGCTCGCATTTTTTATATTTAGTAATTATACCAATCCGCAATAATACTTATTTATTTTGCGGGGCTAACGTGTCGCTACCTGTGTTAAAAAAATTCTCATTTACGACTGCATGGATGCAGAAGGTAGAGCAATGCAGGAGCAATTGCCGAGAACGACTAAATAGCGATTTTTTGAATAGCTATCAACACGTTTTTCTATCCTCAAAATAGATCACTTAATTAAGCGAATTGGTATTAATTATGCGACAGTTACAATTTTCATTGTGTTAGTTGCGCCCACAGTTTCCATTGAGTCACCGTGAGTAATAATTACCGTATCGCCAGACTGTAAAGAACCTTGAGAAACTAAAGTATCAAGTGCCGCTTTTACCATACCGTCTTTTTCAGTTTTTGTAGAATCAAAAAATACTGGGTAAACACCACGATAAAGTGCTGTTTGACCTAATGTACTCGCATGGCGTGAAAGCGAGTAGATTGGTAAGCCAGAGCTGATACGTGACATTAATTTAGCCGTGCTACCAGATTCAGTAAGCGTGATGATAGCTTTAACAGAATCTAAGTGATTAGCTGCATACATAGCAGAAAGTGCGATAGATTCTGCATTGTTAGAAAAACGACTATCTAAACGATGCTTAGAAACATGCGTTTCTTTTTGAGATTCAGCACCTAAACAAACACGTGCCATAGTTGCAACAGTTTCTTCAGGGTAATCACCAGCAGCTGTTTCAGCTGAAAGCATTACAGCATCTGTTCCATCAAGAACAGCATTTGCAACATCCATAACTTCTGCACGTGTAGGCATAGGGTTATCGATCATCGATTCCATCATTTGCGTTGCTGTTACTACAGTACGGTTTAATGAACGAGCACGACGAATAATTAGTTTTTGCTTGCCCATAAGAGCTGCATCACCAATTTCAACACCTAAATCACCACGAGCAACCATTACAGCGTCAGACGCTAGAATGATGTCATCAACAGCTTCTTGTGTTTCAACGGCTTCAGCACGTTCAATTTTTGCAAGTAGTTGTGCTTTTGAACCAGCAGCTTCAGCAAGTGAGCGTACGTAGCGCATATCGTCGCCACTACGTGGGAATGATACGGCAATGTAATCTACGTCAATTTCAGCGGCAGTTATTAAATCTTCTTTATCTTTTTCAGTAAATGCTGGAGCAGTTAAGCCACCACCTAAACGGTTAATACCTTTATTGTTAGATAAAACACCGCCAACAGTTACAGTACAATGTACTAAGTGCCCAGCTACTTCATCAACAGTTAGTTGAATAAGGCCGTCATTTAGGAGTAGTAAGTCGTTAGGGCTAACATCGTTAGGTAGTTCTTTATAATCAATACCTACAGAGTTAACATCGCCTTCGCCTTTTTCCATTTTTGCATCAAGAGTGAACTTTGCACCCACAGCAAGCGTTACTTTACCTTCTTTAAAAGTAGAAACGCGGATTTTAGGGCCTTGAAGGTCAGCAAGGATAGCAATATGCTTGCCTAATTTTTTTGCAATATCGCGTACAGCTTGCGCACGGTCTTTATGATCTTGGGCAACACCATGTGAGAAGTTTAAACGTACTACATTAGCCCCAGCGATAATAATTTTTTCTAAGTTGTTATCTCTATCGGTAGCAGGTCCAAGGGTAGCGACTATTTTCGTGCGTCTTAGCATCAATTTCTCCTGTTTGCTTGGTGAAAGCATGTTGACGTTATTTTGTTGAATTAAAATATCTATATTAGATTAAAATATTTTAATTATGTGCAAACTTCAAAGGTTTGCCACTATTTTATACAAAACTATTGTGTCATCATTATGACACCGGTGTCAGAATGCGTCAATGATCTTAATTTCAATTAGCGTTGCTTTTAGTCACCCCGAGAGCATTGATGTTTGATATAATTACGTAGCTTATTTATCTGTAATAAAAAAGCATGTTGTATGGGCTCATAGTTAGTATTTTATGACTGTATGAGTATAATGCACGCGGTATTATTTAATTTATACACTGAATTTTCTAACCAAATAGTTGTTACCGAGGAGGACACTAGATGCAAGTTGCATTAGTAGGGTTAGGCGTTATGGGAAAAAATCTTGCCCTAAACTTGATTGAAAAAGGGATAACGCTAGTCGCTTATGATAAAAACCCACATGCGGGTGAAGAGTTACTAAGTTGTGCCAAATCACAAGGCATGGCTGATAGGCTTCACATTGTCTCTGATTTAAGTGACATGGTAAGGCGTTTAGAGGCACCTCGTTCTATTTTATTACTTGTTCCAGCTGGTGAGTTAGTTGATACAGTTTGTAATGAACTCGTAGAGGCCGGCGTTAATTGTGACGATATGATAGTCGATTGCGGCAATAGTAATTATAAAGACGGTATAACGCGTAAACTCAAATACCAAAATAAATTTGAATTTGCCACTATGGGAATTTCTGGCGGTGCAGAAGGCGCTCGCCATGGTCCTGCAATGATGGCAAGTGGTTCTGAAGGTGGTTGGGAACGTATTGAGCCATGGTTTGAAAAAGTAGCTGCTAGCTATAATGGCGATTCATGTTTTGCACGTGTTGGCCAATCAGCAAGTGGTCATTTTGTAAAAATGGTTCACAACGGTATTGAATACGCACTGATGCAACTTATTGCAGAAGTGTACCAATTACTTCGTTTAGGTACTAATCGTTCACCAAAAGAAGTAGCTGAGATATTTAATGACTGGTCAGAAGGTCAATTAAATAGTTACTTACTGTCTATTTCTAGCCATATATTGTCACTTGAAAATCATAATAATGTACCGCTTGCGGACTTAATTGATAATAAAGTTGGCGCTAAAGGTACTGGTCTTTGGACTGCGCAAAATGCACTCGAACTTGGTATTGCTGTCCCTTCACTTGTTGCTGCTGTTCAAGCTCGTCATTTAACTAATGCATGTAACACAACGGCTGCACAAGAGATGACTTATGCATCTAAATCAACGAACAATGTTGAAATAGATTTAGAAGAGCTAAAAGACGCGTTCTTACTTGCAAGCTTACTTGCGTATCGTCAAGGTCTAGCGCTAATTAAAGGTGCATCACGTACTCATCAGTGGAAAGTAGATTTATCTAAAACGCTTCAAACGTGGCGCGCTGGTTGTATAATCCGTGCTGACTACCTTGATAGCGTTGCACAAGGTGTTGAATTTATTGACACTCTTGAAAAAGAGTCTAACTCTTTGCGCAAAATTACCGGTCAAGCAATAATGACTGGTTTAGCATTCCCTGTATTGGGAGCTACACAAACGTATTTAGCAACATTAACTACACCGAGTAATGGGCATTTAGTTCAAGCCCAGCGTGATTACTTTGGTGAGCACGGCATAAAAACCCACAGTGGTGAAATGTGTCATTTAACTGATTTAGTAGATATAGACGCTAAAGTTAGATAAAAAACAGTTGTTTAAAACGATAAAGGCACGCTATTTAGCGTGCCTTTTGTATTTTTAGCCTGTAAAAAATTAACGGCTCAACTCACCACGTAAGTTATCTTGCATTAAATGACGAATCGTTTCGACTTCAAGCTTTTGGCTAAATAAATAATGTAACTTAGTTAAACATGCTTCAAGGGTCATATCATACCCACTTATTACACCAATATTTAATAGCGCATTACCTGTTGCATAGCCACCCATGTTTACATGACCTTTTAAGCACTGAGTTAAGTTAACAATTACGACGCCACGTTTACTTGCTTCTTCGAGTATTGACAAAAAGCTCGGATCTTGTGGTGCATTACCTACACCAAAACTCAGTAGCACCAGTGATTTGATATTGCCATTGACCAAGCTTTTAACTACCTCTTGGCTAATGCCAGGATACAAATAAAGCACCCCGATAGGTTGAGGTGTAATAGGTGTAACTTGCAGCTCATTTTCAACATATGGGCTAAGCTGACCTTTAATAAGTTGAATATTAATACCTGATAACGCTAAGGGGTCTAGATTCGGCGAGGCAAAAGCATTAAACCCATCCGCGTGTGCTTTAGTTGCTCTATTACCTCTAAACAGTTGGTTATTAAAAAAGAGACTTACTTCAGCAATAGGATAATTTGCAGCTAAATACATGGCATTAAGTAAGTTTACTTGGCCATCAGAACGTAATTGTGAGAGCGGAATTTGTGAGCCGGTTACAATCACAGGTTTAGTCAAATTTTCGAACATAAATGACAGCGCTGATGCTGTATACGCCATAGTATCAGTGCCATGGAGCACCACAAAACCATCATAATCTTGGTATTTATCTTTGATATCATTAGCAATGAGTTGCCAATGCTCTGGTGACATGTCTGAAGAATCTATAAGAGGGCAGTATTCGTGAATATCAAACAAAGGCATTTCATCACGATTAAATTCTGCGTTATTCACTACGGTTTCTGTTAAAAAACCTTCAGCCGGAATATAGCCTCGACTCGATTTTTTCATACCTATAGTACCGCCAGTATAAGCGATATAAATGCGTTTACGTTTCATAAAAAAAGCCCAGTAAAAAAACTGGGCCTAGTATAACGTTAAGCAGCTTTAAATACAGCTGATTAGGTGAAGCTATGCACTTTTATTGTGCAACGTTACACACTAAACAGCGTGCGTATACACCTTGTGGATCGTTGTAATCTTTAAGGTTTTCAACTTCAGTACTTAATTGGTTAATAACACTTTGTAAATTAGCTTGTGTTGCTAACACAGATGTTTTTTGTGTTTGCAAACCAAGCATAGATTTAATAGACGCATTACCAAAAATGTTTTGGATCATTTTTTCTTTCGAGCTTAAATCTTGTTCAATAGTTTTAACTTCATAATGATTAAGCTTGGCAAGTGCAGCAGCGGCTTCAATCGCACCTTGTTTGTCGCCTAGCTTATCAACCAAACCTAGTTCAAGTGCTTGAGATGCAATCCATACACGGCCTTGGGCAATTTTGTCAACCTGCTCAGGCGTCATATTACGCGCATCAGCAACAACATTTAAAAAGCGACCGTATGCTTCCTCAACGTTCATTTGAATTACTTGACCCATTTTTTCATTTAGTGGACGAGTGATAGAAAAGCCAGCCATTTCGGTTGTTGCAACGCCATCTGAATAAACACCAATTTTCGATAAGGTTTTCTCAAATGTCATAAAGGTACCAAATACACCAATTGAACCTGTAATAGTACTCGGTGCTGCCCAGATTTCGTTTGCAGCAGAGGCAATCCAATAACCACCTGATGCAGCCACAGAACTCATTGAAGCAATAACAGGCTTTCCAGCAGCTTTAAGCGCTAATACTTCTGCACGAATAACTTCAGAGGCAAACATACTACCGCCACCAGAGTCGATACGTAGTACAACCGCTTTAACTTTATCATCAAGGCGTGCTTTACGAAGTAGGGCAGCTGTAGAGTCACCCCCAATTTCGCCCGCTTTACGCTCACCATCAACAATCGTACCTTTAGCAACAACTACCGCTACTTTTTCGGTAATAGGGTTATCAATTTCAATAGGCGGTTTAATTAAGCTTAAGTATTCACGAAATGAAACTTGCTTAAATGTCTTACCATCTTCTTGTGTGCCCACTAAATCAATTAATTGTTTGCGAACTTGCTGATTTGTTTTTAAAGAGTCAACCCACTGGTGATCAAGTGCATATTTACCTGCATCGCCATCGGCAGCTTTCATTTTTTCTAGATATACGTCCATTGTTTCGTCAAAATTTGACTCATCAAACGGGCGAACAGCGGCAACATCTTGTTTGTATTCGCTCCAAAGAGCGCCTAACCAAACGCGGTTAGCTTCTTTAGCTGCATCGGACATGTCGTTACGAATAAAAGGTTCTACTGCTGACTTAAATGTACCAACACGGAAAATATGCTGCGTTACTTCAAGCTTTTCAAGTGCATCTTTAAAGTAAAGCGGGTACATGCCATAACCTTCAATACCTACGCTGCCGTATGGGTGCATAGCTATTTCGTCAGCATGCGATGCAATATAGTATTGCGCTTGAGTATAGTAATAACCCGATGCAATTACTTTTTTGCCAGCTTGCTTGAAGGCATCAATAGCCTTTGTAATTTGCTTAAGTTTATTTAAATGTGCTTTAGGCATCTCTTGTAAATCAAGCAATATCACCGTGATACGATCGTCTTTAGTCGCCTCGTTTATTACTTCAACAATATCGTCGAGTAATATTTCGCTTGGTGCTTCAGAACCAGAAGTTGCATCACTAATTGCGGCTTCAACTGGGTCTATATATGTTTTCTCTTCAACAATAGGGCCATTTAAGTTAAGCCTAAGTACAGAGCCATTTTCAACTATTATTTGATCATCGTCACTTGAGAGTGACACAAAGAAAACAATTACCAGTAATAAAAACAAAATGTTTAGTATTAAGCGACGAGAAAAATTAATTCCAGCCCAAATACCTTTAAATACCTTTGCTATCAAAATAGCTCCTTAATTTGGTACAGTTAATACATTAGTCCCATCTTAGCTTAGAATAAAAATAAATTTAACTGCTAAATCGTAACGAAGTGTTTATGAACCTATATAAACGTAAGTTTTTACTGCTATTTTTAATTAAATGCATGCACATATTGCTTATTACTTGCCATTAAAGCAGAATTAGCTAATGTATACAGGTTAGACCAGTTAACGGGGTACAAGATGTTAGAACAACAATTACAACTAAAACACACACAATTACGTAACCGCTTGGTTATGGGCTCAATGCATACAGGTCTTGAAGAGGGCTGGCATAACCGCAAACGCTTACGTGCATTTTATGAAGCACGTGCAAAAGGTGGCACCGCGATGTTAATTACAGGGGGATACAGCCCTAATTTACGTGGCAAGCTAACACCCATTTCTTCCTCATTTAATAGTTATTACGATGTGTTTAAGCATCGCGCTTACACAGATGCTGTGCATAAACACGGTGGAAAAATTTGTTTGCAATTATTACATGCTGGACGTTATGCATACCATCCTTTCAATCAAGCACCAAGTGCAATAAAAGCACCTATTAATCCTTATAAACCTAAAGCGATGTCGCTTGGCTCGATTAAAAAAACAATTAAAGACTTTGCGCATTCTGCCTATATGGCTGAAAAAGCCGGCTACGATGGCGTAGAGGTCATGGGTTCTGAAGGGTATTTGATTAATGAGTTTATGGCGCCGCATACCAATAAACGCGATGATGAGTTTGGTGGCAGCTTAGAAAATAGAATGCGACTTGCACTTGAAATAGTTAAAGCTGTAAGAGCAAAAGTATCTGAAAAATTCTTAATTATTTTTAGATTGTCGGTCATTGATTTGATTCCAAACGGTTCAACACCAGAGGAAGTTGTTATTCAGGCTACCGAACTTGAAAAAGCGGGTGTTGATATATTTAACACTGGCATTGGTTGGCACGAAGCGCGTGTACCGACTATTGCGAGTATGGTGCCACCGGGTGCATTTAAAGAAGCATCAAAGCGTTTAAAAGACGTAGTTAATGTCCCTGTGATTGCTGTTAACCGAATTAATACTCCAGAAATTGCTAACGATATTTTAAATGCAGGCGAGGCTGATTTAATTTCGATGGCACGTCCATTATTAGCTGATCCTGAGTTTTTTAATAAGTACGTAAACAATCAATCTAAACAAATCAATATTTGTATTGGCTGTAACCAGGGTTGTCTAGATCACGTATTTAAAAATAAACGTGCTACGTGTTTAGTTAATCCACAAGCTGCATTTGAGCTAGATTACCCGCTAGAGCAAGCAGCTAAAGCTAAAAATGTATTAGTTGTCGGTGCAGGTCCTGCTGGTTTATCAGCAAGTTGTTACTTGGCTCAAAAAGGGCATAACGTCACGTTAATTGATCAAAAATCGCAAATGGGCGGCCAATTTAATTTAGCCATGCAGATACCGGGTAAAGAAGACTTTAACCATACACTTACTTACTTCACTAATGAGCTCGAGCGATTAAAAGTAACTGTGGAGCTTAGTAAAGCTTACGACGATTCAATGCTTAAAGATTATGATGATATTGTTTTTGCAACAGGCGTTAGGCCGCGTGAAGCCTCTATTAAATGTAGTGATGATAAGCGTGTGTTTGCTTATGACGAAGTCATACGCGGCGAAGTAGAATTGGGCAAATCAATCGCTATTTTAGGTGCTGGCGGTATTGGTTTTGATATGGTTGCTTTTTTAAGTGAACATAAATCACAATCTATTAGCGAGTTTAAAACGCAATGGGGGATTGAGTGTGAAGCACAACCCCATAAAGATGAGCGCCAATTGTATATGTTAAAACGCAGTTCGGGTCGTTTTGGTAGTGAGCTTGGTAAAACCACTGGTTGGATACATCGCCAAGTTGCTAAACAGCATGGTGTTAAACAAATTGCTGAGTGCCAATATCAAAGTTTTGATAAAAATGGGTTAACAATTGATGTTGCTGGAGAAGTTCAAGTACTGCCGGTAGATACTGTTATTGCGTGTATTGGTCAGGTTTCCAATAGCGAAGTGCTAGAAGGTTACACAGATAACGCAAAAGTGCATGTGATAGGCGGAGCTAAATTGGCTGCTGCAATTGATGCTAAACGCGCTATTTTTGAAGCTCTACAAGTGGCGAGAAGTATTTAACCTTTGTAAATAAATTGAAATGGTTTATCAATTTATACGGTCTTTGTTGTTTATAGTATATAACTTAATAAACATTGAACACACGGGATACGCATGAATAAACTAATCAGTTTTTATAACATAATATTGGGTAAACTATCGTTTTTAGATGGTTTACCTGCTTTACTATTTCGCTTAATTTTAGCTCCTGTTATGATCATCGCAGGTTATAACAAACTTGCTATAAGCACTGAAACAGAAGGCTTTCTAAATAACTTTTTAGCATCTCCTGATGTCGTTCAATGGTTTGGTAATAGTGAATGGGGTTTAGGCTTACCGTTTCCTGATTTACTAGCTTTCTTAGCTGGATGGAGTGAATTTTTAGGTGGTTGGTTGTTATTATTTGGCCTTTTAACTCGCTTAGTCAGTATCCCGCTTATGTTCACAATGGTTGTAGCGGCTACTTCAGTACATTGGCATAACGGGTGGTTTGCAATAGCGCCGACTAATCCAGAAACAAGTGTTGCGCAAGTACTTGATTGGCTATCTATCCCTGGTGCAAAAGAAAGCCTCGAAAACTCATTAGAAGTACAAGACAGGATAGGGAAAATTCGAGGCTTAGTTGAAGAGCATGGCTTTCCTGATTACCTATACGAAAAAGGTAAACCATCTATTTTAAATAATGGCATAGAATTTTCGGCAATTTATTTTGCTATGCTCCTAAGTTTATTTTTTATGGGCGGTGGGCGTTTTGTTAGTATTGATTACTGGTTAAAGCGAAACGTTATAAAAAAATAACGCATTAAATGTATTTTATTAACGGCTGCATAGTTGACCCTTTGCGGCCGTTTTGCATTTTTAATTTCTCGGTATTTATTATTTAAGGTTTTAAATGTTACTCTATCGTTTTGAATTTTGAGGAATCGTTATGAACGCTATCGAGCTTTTACTTACCCGCCAATCAGACTCTAAACTAACAGAGCCGGGTCCTACGCCTGAGCAGCTCGACATAATTAAGCAAGCAGCATTACGTGTTCCTGATCATGGCTGTATAGCACCGTGGCAGTTCATCATTGCTCAAGGTGATACACGCAATAAACTGGGTGAAATTTACCATCAAAGTGCAGTGGCAGAGCAACAGACAGAAAAAGTAATTAACCGTGCTAAAGAGCTTCCCCTTCGTGCGCCTATGATTGTAATAGCAATCGCTAAATATCAAGAACATCCAAAAGTTCCTCGTATCGAGCAAGTACAAAGTGCAGGCTGTAGTGTATTAGCAATGCAACAAGCTGCATTTGCTCAAGGTTTAGGTGGTGTTTGGCGCACAGGTTACTTTGCACAAAGTAGAGCAGTCAAAAAAGCGCTTAACTTACATGAGCAAGATGAAATAGTAGGGTACTTATACATAGGTACTCCTCAAGTCGAGTGTAAAAAGTCACCTCGCCATAAACCAAAACATTATTTTAGTAATTTGTGAAATAGTATGAACTTTATGCAATTTGCATAGTCATAATTCATTAAGGTTACTAAGAGTAATATAAAAGAGTTAGTGGTTTGGCTGTGAGAAGCGCTTGGAAGCACAAAAGTTAATAATTCTTCTTCAGTTTGTTTTTTAATCGGTTGTTTTTTGATACATTATGGAAAGTCTTAATAAAAATAACGATAAAGAAGACGAAAACAATGGGAAATTTATTTTTACAGGAAAAAGAAAACTGGCTTGCGTGGTCAATTTGGGGAATTGTTGGTGCTTTTGTAACCTTGTATGTTGCAATGAGTACAAATGCAGCGCATTTTATAGCAGGCTCTGCAATAGGTATGCTAATACTGTTAACTTTATGGATGCAACAGTCTAAACGTTTTGACTTTGGACGGGCATTTAAAGTGTGTTGTTATGTTTTAGCGCTAAGTGTACTCCCCGCTTTTATGTTTGTAATAGTGCCAAGTGATGATTTAAATCGATTTGACTTAATTTTTCAAAGTGTAACATTCGCGGCATTGAGTTTATTGGCTTGTTTAATTTGTTCTTGGATTGCTCGCAGGCCCAAACAATATTACTGAGTATTGAATTAATAAGCGTGTTGAAGTAATTAGCTTAACAAAAGAGCAATGTGACTTGTTTTTAATCGTTTAATTATTATTTACGATTAATTTATATTTAGCTCTTTACAAGTAACACGTTTAACCATATTATTCGCGCCGTACGGAGAGATGGCAGAGTGGTCGAATGCACCGGTCTTGAAAACCGGCATGGGTTTATAGCCCATCTAGGGTTCAAATCCCTATCTCTCCACCATTATTTAAAAAAACCGCCTTATAGGCGGTTTTTTGCTTTGTGGAGTTTAATTAATGACTAAAGCAACGAACCTATCAACCTCACAGCTATTAATAAAACATCTTTTATTATGGATGGTATTTGGTTACTGCTATCAAAGTGCTATTAGCTTGTTGGCAAAAATGGCGGTCGACGCACAACCAGAATATCCATTAATTACCGCTTTTGCTTATGGTCTTGGTTTTAATATTTTGGCTGCCCATCTTATTACTAAATATGATAAACATTGGCCAATAATTGGCTCTGCTTTTATTGGTTTAGTAGGCTTAGTTGCAGTGCCATTTTTATTGTCTGGTGAATCTGGATTATTAGCTATTCCTTTACTTGTTGGAATTTTATTCACTTTACCGCTTTGTAGTTATATTGTTGGCCTAATTAAGCTAAAACTCAGCAAAAACTAGCCCCAAACGGGGTTTATTTTGTGATAGCATATACGTGTCTTTTAACTAACAAAACGTGAAAAACACATTATGTCAGATAATTTTACTACAGATGCTGAAAAAGCAAGTTACGGTATTGGCTTACAAATGGGTGAGCAACTTAAGTCTAATCCTTTTGAAGGCTTAAACCTAAATTCAGTATTTGAAGGTATGAAAGATGCGTACGCTGGTAGCGCATTTCAAGTTGAGATCCCTGAGATTCAAGCTGCATTTGAAAAGATTAACGAAGAGATCCAAGCTCGTCGTGAAGAAGAATCTAAAGTACTTTCTGCCGAAGGTATTGCTTTCTTAGAAGAAAACGCAAAACGTCCTGAAATCACAGTAACTGAGTCTGGTCTTCAATACGAAGTACTAGCGACTGGCGAAGGCGAAAAGCCAACAGCTGAGTCTACAGTACGTGTTGATTACCACGGTACACTAATTAACGGTACTGTGTTTGATAGCTCATACGAGCGCGGTCAACCAGCTGAATTTCCAGTTGGTGGCGTGATCAAAGGCTGGACTGAAGCATTACAAATGATGCCTGTAGGTACTAAATGGCGTATCTACGTTCCTCATGAGCTTGCTTATGGTGAACGTGGCGCAGGTGCTGCAATCGCACCTTTCTCAACGCTTGTATTTGATGTTGAACTACACGAAATCATTTCTTAATTTAAATAAACTTTAAAATTAAGAGTTTAAAAAGCCGTATTCAATCTGAATACGGCTTTTTTGTGTCTGTAATCTAAGTGTTTTATACCAATTCGATTAATTAAGTGATCTACTTTACGCTAAGAAAATAGGGTTGATAACAAGGCAAAAGCTTTTTTAACTAATTGTTATCACTAATTGCTCCTGCATTGCTCTACCTTTTGCATCCATGCAGTCGTATATCATAATTTTTACGCAGTTAGTGCAAAGTTTAATCCCTTGAATTGATCAAGTATTATTGCCGATCGATATTATATATTCTAAAAATAAAAAAACCGCATTAATAAAATGCGGTTTATAAACTAAAACTACTTTTAATTATTAAAAATAGCCACGAACACCAAAGCGGAAGTTTCTGCCTGGTAGTGGTGCTTTATCTTTAATAAATGAGCTATGTACAAAACCTAACTCATCAGTAATGTTATCAACGTTTATATACAGCTGTGCATCGACACTGCCTAAACCTAATTGGTAATTAGCTTGTGCATCAAATAACGTATAGCCATCAGTTTGAGTTTCAAAGGCAGTTACATCGTTTTGATCAAAGTAATGAGTACCCGTTAATGTTAGTTGTAAATCACCTAAATCGTACTGTAACTCAGAGCCTAATTTATTGGCAGGGATACGTGGTAAATTACCTTCGTCGTCTTTTAGTTTTGCACGAGTTGAGTCACCAAATACTTTAACCATAGCGCTTGGTGTTACTTGATAATGCGCGTCAAACTCAATTCCATAAAGCTCTGCGTCTTTACTTGTAAACTGATAAACCGCAACAGCATCGTCATGTGCACCAATAGCTGATTCTAAACCATCTTCTTCATCGTAAACTAAACCCGTATTTTCTTGAAAATAAAAGTTTTTGATATCGTTATAGAAAAAGTTAACGGTGTAACCAAAATCACCGCTAAAGCGTCTAAAGCTTAAATCTAAGTTTGTTGAAGTTTCCTGCTTGATATTTTCTGGCTCAAAATGCGCTTCATTATCTTCAATATTGTAACCAAGGCCTAGCTCGTACGTGCCAGTTGCAATGTGTAAACCGTTAGATAAAAGTTCTGCCGAAAGCGGTGCTCGTTCTGAATGAGAAATACTCGTAGCGATACTATGACCCGGCTTGTATTGCCAAATGGCACCAGCAGAGGCACTTAAATTGGTAAAACTTTCATTATACCCAATGGTTTCTTCGTCGCTGTGATCTATTTCTACTTCATCGTGGCTATGCTCGTGCGCCGTGATTTGGCTTTCAATTTTGTAATCTTCAACACGTGCGCCAAGTTCAATTGTAACGTCGCCAAATTCACGCTCTTCTAGTAAATATAATGCGTTAGTTGTAGTTACACTTGCGGGTGTAAAGGCTTCTTCACCAATTGCATCGTAGTCAGAATCGCTGTAGTGATAGCCCATCATTCCGTGCCAATCAGCAAACTTATGCTCTACATTTAAACGTACTTCAGTCGTTTTATTTTTAAAAGTAGTACCAATTTCGCCATCTTCAATTTCGCTGTGCGAGTAATCTGTATAGCCAACACGTAGGTTGATGGTTTCAATCCAGTTATTATGAAGGGCGTAACTTACAAGCCCTTGCCAGCGATCTTGCTCTAAATGTGCATAAACTGGCTCTTCAGCTGCTTCATCTTCATGTTCTGCATGCTCTTCTTCAGTTTCACCTTCGTGATCGTGATGATGCTCATGCCCAGGAATACCGTAATCAGTATCAATGCTACCGTATGAAAAACCAATCGTTAAATGATCGCCAACATAGCTGGTACCAAAGTTAAGTGTTTCGCTATCAATAAATGTGTTTTCTACAGAATTCTCTGTTTCTACATCGCCATCATCGTCGGCAATAGTAAAGGTAGGTGTTTGGTAATCATCGCCACTGCGCTTAGTACCATCAAAATGAAAGTTAAAGCCTTCATTACCTGTTTCAAGTTTTGCAGCTACTGTGTTTGAGTTTGACACTGTATCGTGGCTGTATTCAGCAGCACCCGTAAGCTCGTCGATATTGTCTGTAGGGATGCGGTTATCAACCACGTTAACAACACCACCAATTGCACCAGAGCCATAAAGTAGGGTACTTGGGCCACGTAATACTTCAATTTGTTCTGCTGCTAGGCTGTCGCTTGATGTTGCGTGGTCTGGGCCAATGCGTGATGCATCGCTGGCATCTAATCCATTTTGTGTGATTTTAACGCGAGGGCCATCTAAACCACGAATAATTGGGCTTGATGATACAGGGCCAAAGTAACTTGCATTTACGCCAGGTAAACCTTTTAGAGTTTCACCAAGAGTTGGTTTTGATTTATTTCTTAATTCATCACCTGAGAGCACGCTTACTGGCGATATCATCTCGAGGCTATTTTTATGAAGTGCAGAGGCATAAACAACCACTGTCTCAACTGATGTTGGTTTAAGTGACACAGACAGATTATTTGAAGATTCGCTTACAGCTATACGAGAGTCTACGTAGTTGTCTTTACTAATATGTAATTGGCTATTTGCATCGATTTCTATAGCAAATTCGCCTAAATCATTACTTTTAACGCTTTGGTTTTTGCCATGCACATGAATTGAGGCATTTTTAATTGGTTGATTTTTATCATCCATTACTTTACCAGTAACAGTGGCAGCCAAAGCTGATTGAGAACATAAAACAGAAAAAATAGCAGAGGAGATTAATGTTAACTTTGTCATGGATATATTGGTTCGCGGTTATTATGTTGTGATATAATATAACACCGCAAAATCAGTGAATCAACAATGTTATAGTATAACTTTGTGTTTTGCGATGAATGATCTAAAAATGACGATTAAACCAATTTTATAAAAATTATAATACTAGGTATGTTAATAGAAATACCTATTTATTTAAGTGCGAGTTTCATAGCGCTGCAGGTTTATCTGGGTATTTAAGAGCGGCTATCTATCATTATCAAATCTAGTTTATGCTGCGCTCTTGTCTGGTTTGTTATATCTATAGATTCAATCATTTCGCATTCGTCGCGGATCATCTCTGAAATAAGGCTAGGGTAGTGACGGCAGTCTTCTGGACGGTCAAGGTAAATACTGCAGGTATACATATTTTTAGCGAGAGGCTCCTTTTTAGGCGTAATTTCTAAAAATGGGCACACTTGAAGTCTTAAGCCTGTTTTTGGGTCAAACCAAATTTCGTTGTTTTTAACGTACTCATAAATTTCGAGGTTAAAGAGCTCCCATAAACCTATTTCTTCTTTCGTTGCGCTTAAGTCGCCGCCACCATATTTAATACAGCATTTACCACACTGGTTGCACTCTTTCATAATTTGCTAATTTAGTTGGCTGTTAACACATTTAAGTTAGGTATTAGTGTAGCACCAAATTTATTATTAACGCTCTACTGAATTGCCCCATTGTTTGCTTTTGGGTGTGTAAAAAAGTTAGATACAATAACTTAAGTTAAAACTCCTTGTTACATTTTATATAGTACAGGCTTTATTTAATGCTTTACTCTAAGGTGGCGAAAAATATTATGAAACCTGATTGGCAGCTATGTAGTTATTAAATGTTGCTGAGCGGGATCCCTAAGTAGGATGTAATTATGAAAGAAGCTGTTACTAAGTTAAAAACGGAATTTAATGCAAAGTTATTATATTGGAACAACCTCAAAAGTAGCAAAGCCAAAGCGGCAATCATCTTATTATTTATAGTTGTCATTGCACTTAAAGTGTTTACGACCATCTTTACGTTGGATTGGGTTTCAAGTTTATTCGGTGTATGAGGTTACTAAGAGTAATTGCGATAAAGTTTAATTACAGTGTGTTTAACGCCTACGCGATGTTGATTATTAATGTATTATTACGCTATACACCAAATTAAATAAATCAGTTGTTTAAATACATTTTATAATGACTGTAATGATACATTTTAGCTAAATTGAGTCAGTAAATTAGTTTAGTTGCACTAAAGGATAACCAGTGATGATGAATACAAAAATATATAAAGCGGTACATGACCTAGCAGAAGATTTAATGGCGGCGGCTAACAAAAATAACCGAGAAAAATTTGAATCTTTATTTGCTCAATTAAAAGCGATTTGTATTGAAAACGAAAATACCTCAAAAGATCACCCAGTACAATGGGAAACTTTGGCTGATTTTACCGAAGAGCTAGAAGAGGCAATCACGACTTATGAAAAAGCATTAGAAAAGTCTGTTGCGATTAATAACAAAGATCACATGTCATCAGTTTCTTTTTCAATGGCTACACTGCAGCTAGAACTTGGTCAAAAAGACGAGGCTATTAAAAATCTTCAAAATGCTAAGGTTAGTGCTAATAAAATTGAAGACAAAGAGCTTAAAGCTGAAATACACGATCTACTAGAGTCACTTATTGAAGAAGAAGGTTAAATACTTAAAATTTACTAGCTCAGACAGCTATCCATATTAAATACTATTTCTTTGGATTTAGCTTAAGTTAATACAATTTAATGAAACGCTGATGGTTTATACCCTCAGCGTTTCATTATTTCCGCTATTTATATGTACTAGCTCAGACTTGATCTGACAGTTACCCGTTTTTCAATCGGTGACTGTCAGTTTAGATTTGAGCTAAATTCTTCTCAGCCCAAATCGATTTCCCATCTAATAATGTTTCCAATGGCGTTCTG